>Ga0076292_105_pt1 | contig 146890 bp, 152 predicted proteins | sample RifGroC2_FD_67791 | JGI IMG/M metagenome (GOLD analysis project Ga0076292, IMG submission 67791) | Candidatus Saccharibacteria bacterium GW2011_GWC2_48_9
TACGCGCCTTTTCCAAATGCACTGACATTTCCCGTGGTGCCAGAACATATTCTGGCGAATGTGAATCCCGGAAACTTACGTGAAGCGCAGTTTAGTAGCCAGCCTGTAGGTTCGGGGCCGTTTAGCTTCCGTCTCAAGCAAAACGTACAAGGGCGCGATGCGCATACCGTTGTACACATGAACCAGAACCTGAACTACTATCGAGGCGCACCTAAATTAGAGCGATTCCAGCTCCATAGTTACGCCGAGAACGAAAGCCTTGTTCGCGCCCTGCGGAGCCATGCAGTCAATGCAGTAGGTGACATACCGTTGTCGTCGTATGGTGAATTTGCAAGCGACAGCACGTACGACAGTTCGCTCGGTACAGTGAACGGCGGTGTATATGCACTCTTCAATACGCGCTCGGTCGGAGCATTTAAAGATGTAAAAGTGCGACAGGCGCTACAGGTTGGCACAGATGTGCAGGAAGCATTAAAAACACTGCCCGTCAAAGTGAAGCAGCTAGATACGCCGCTACTTGCTTCGCAAGTTTCGCTGCAGGACATCAATAAACCTGCGTTCGATAAAAAGAAAGCGGCAGCCATGCTCGACGACGCAGGCTGGAAGCTCAACGAAGAAGGTGAGCGTGTTAAAGATAAAGAGCCACTTGTACTCAATATGGTTGCTATCAAAGACGCAGACTACGAGGTTGTTGTCGCAAACCTTGCGAAGCAATGGCGCGAGCTTGGCGTGCGGGTAGAAACACGTATGGTTGATACTGATGATCCTGCGCAAAATATCGCCAGCAGCGTGTTGCAGCCGCGTGATTTTGACGTACTGGTGCAAGAGTTGTTCCTCGGTGCGGACCCCGATGTCTACGCATACTGGCATTCATCGCAGGCCACAGAAAATGGACTCAACTTCTCAAACTACGATAGCGGAGTAAGTGACGATGCGCTTTCGAGTGCGCGACTGCGCCTTGAAGATGACCTGCGTCAGGCAAAATATCAGACGTTTGTGAAGCAATGGCTCAAAGACGTTCCTGCAATTGGCCTTTATCAGTCTCCGATGACCTACGTGCACACCAGCGCAACGGGTGCACTCGATTCGTCGAATACACTCATCACTGCAAACGATAGATACAACGATGTCATTCGTTGGGCGACAAACCAGTCTCCTGTTTACAAAACGCCGTAAAATCTGTATACTTTTCTGAGTTGCTACATCATTTTGCGACAATCCACTATGCGGTGGTGGCGGAATTGGTAGACGCGCTAGCTTGAGGGGCTAGTGAGCATTGCGCTCGTGGAGGTTCAAGTCCTCTTCACCGCACCAAATAAAATAGACATTCGGCTGGATGTCTATTTTATTTGCAACGAAGTGTCTTGACACGCTACGTGCACTACGAACATAATACTAGTATGACATTGCAGCATGAGCGAATCACCGGTGCGACAAATGCGTTCAGAAGTAATCTGTATATGAGGGTGAGCCCGGAGATTGGACGCCACGTAGTTGCGCCGCTGCTGCGCCCTGATTCCGCGACACTGCGACGCCATCAACACGATGGCGATTTTTATTTGCGACTCGCTGCGGTGCTTCGTGCTGAGAGCAGGGCGGATTTAGAAGTGGCCAGCAGCAATCTTCGCGCAGAGATGGGCTCACTCCGTGACAAGAACCAACGCCAGGTAAGAACTTTGCCTATTAATCACATGGCTGTCGACGTGCTCCAGAAGTTTGACAAAAAATTCGTCGAACAGCCTCCAGATTTTAGAATGATATTTCAACTCGACCAAGAGGATGAGGGCTTGGTTCAGAATGTGCTATTAGCTGGCGGGGCAGGCCTCGCGAAGCGTCTGCATGCGAATGGTGCAACAAGAGGAGTTCTGGAAATTAGTCCAAATTACACAGAGTTTAAAGATCCGAGGTCGCTGGCAGAACACAGAGATGCGTTCAATGAGCGACTGGGCAACTTAAGTGCTGCGGCTATACGGTCGCTATACTATGCGGAGCCCCGTAAACTCTATACTTCAATCTCAAAATGACCACTTGCGAAGTAATGATCAATCCGTTATAATTATACAAGATGCGGGCGCTTAGCTCAGTTGGCTAGAGCACTTCGTTTACACCGAAGGGGTCGGGGGTTCGAGCCCCTCAGCGCCCACCATAGAAAAAACCAGTTGTAAAGACTGGTTTTTTCTATGTGCTTTTTATTCCTAGGTACTCTCGGATGCGTACGATTTGCGGCGGAACCATCTCGCCTACGTCGCTTAGTATTTCCACGTATTCTTCGCGACTACTTTCGTTTGGGGGTGTGAGTACGCCTTGATGTGCGCGGACACCGCTTATATCCGCAAGCTCATCCAGCTCTTTAAGCGAAAGCTGCTGCAACGCTGCCAAGATCTCTTCGTCTACTATAGCGTGGTAGCCCGCACTTGGATCAACGGGCCTAGAGAGGTCGAGTTTTTGTATCCAGTCTGGAATGTCGTTTTTAGTCATACTTATAGTGTAGTTCATCTGCGGTGTCTGCCAAATCAAGAGGGTGTGTGGGGATACGCTATAGTTTATCGGCGAGTTCAAATAGCTCCCGCCATTTTTTACTGTCATTGCTATCGACGTCGAGCGGACTTGATACTTCAAGTATTTTCCAGAGTATTGGTTCGTCTTTCTCGGTGATCCAGCTAATGCTGTCGATGGTGGGCTTTGTAGATTTTTTGTCGTAACGCGAAATCCAGTCGGTTATCCACGCATCATCTTGCGCGTCGTTGGCACCTTGCCAAGACAGTGCTCCGCAGATATCAGAAGCAAAGTTACTGCCCTTGCCGTGCAGCAGTTCATCTTGGGTCAGCTGCTGGGCTTTGCTTGCATAGTATTTAACATACTCCACTAAATATGGACGTAGGTGTCTACCCGTAGGTTCGGAATAGACTATCTTACTAAGGTTGTGTATGTATTCCATTGCTTTATAGTACTAAAATCATTCATATAGAAAAAGTTGATAGTGCCACCCCCGCAAACCTTGAGATTTGCGGGGGTGGCGATGAATCACCAGCGCTTGGTGCGCGTTCTTGCGTGTTCATCGGTCGTGTGCGCATCCCCAAGGGCGGCCGAGCCGATAGTGCTGTGTGGCGCGCGATCGAAATTGTCGCCACGGTGACCATGCTTGTGACCTGGTCGCCCCTCGGTCTCTTTGGGGCCGTAGAGCGTTGTGCCGTCGTTCTGTTGGCGGCTGAATTGGCCAGTCTTTCGAGGGCGTGAAGGTACGTCCCCGTCCCGAGCTTGACGCTCCAGTCGATCCATCTGACCCTGGCAACGGTTACATTTGTTGCGACCGTTACACTTCATGTCGGGTTTCCGACAATCTCCCATGAAGCCCATGTATCCTCTTTCGAGGTCGTGTGAGTCTGCGCTCACGAATGAAAAAGCCGAAGTGAATCTTCGTACCTTTGAGCCAACGGCGTTAACTCCATTACATCTTATATTGTATATTAACTATTTGTCAATTAATACGCTGTGCTACGCTAGATGCACCTACGTTGCGCAAGTGACCTCAATCTGTTAAAATAATATCTAAAGGAAGCCTCTTCACGAAGACAGGGGTATTATTTTATGAAAGACGCTAAACACATTCGCAACATCGCGATCATCGCGCATGTCGACCACGGCAAGACAACGATGGTCGATGGGTTGCTCAAACAATCAAAAACTTTCCGCGACAACCAAGCCGAAATGAGCCAGGATCTTATCATGGACAGCGGTGACCAAGAGCACGAACGCGGTATCACTATCACTGCTAAGCAGACATCTATTTACCACGGCGACTACAAAATTAACATCATCGATACACCCGGACACGCCGACTTTTCTGGAGAAGTAGAGCGTACACTCAACATGGCAGACGGCGTCATGCTCATAGTTGACGCACAAGAAGGTCCGATGCCTCAGACTAAGTTTGTGCTTTCAAAAGCGCTTGAGCTTGGCCTTAAGCCGGTAGTTGTCATCAACAAAATCGATAAGCCTTCACGCCGCATCGACGAAGTGCTCGATGAGATTTCTGACTTGTTCTTGGAGCTCGCAGTGAGCGACGACCAGCTCTTGTATCCTGTGTATTATGCAATTGGTCGCGATGGAAAAGCATGGAAAGAAATGCCTACTGACCCAAGCGAAAATGGCGATCTTTCTCCTATATTCGACGCTATTATCAGTGATATACCTGCACCAACTGTTGACGAAAACGGAGCATTCCAGCTGCTCGTAACAAGTTTACAGTATGATTCTTTCCTCGGAAAGTACGCCATCGGCCGCGTCACACGCGGAAGTGTGCGAAAGGGGTTGCCTGTCGTACTGATGAAGCGCGACGATGTGCAAGTGAGTGGTCGTATCGATAAGGTATTTGGCTACCGCGGACTCCTGCGCGAAGAGATAGACGAAGCCGGTGCCGGCGATATTGTTGCCCTTACGGGTATTGCAGACGCGCATATTGGTGAAACAATTGCCGATAAAGAAAACCCAGAAGCATTGCCAGTGATTGATGTTGAAGCTCCAACTTTGAGTATGTACCTCGGCCCGAATACTAGCCCACTTAAGGGTAAAGAAGCAGAGTTTAACACCTCACGCCAAATTGGTGATCGCCTTAAAAAAGAGCTTGAAACAAATGTATCGCTTCGTGTTGCCGACGATGGTATTGGATTTACTGTAAGTGGACGTGGTGAGCTACATCTGTCTGTATTGATCGAAACATTGCGACGCGAAGGCTTTGAATTCGAAGTTGGTCGCCCGCAAGTTGTTACTATCGAAGAAGACGGCGAAGTGAAAGAGCCAGTTGAAGAGCTACTTATCGAAGTTGCGCCAGAATTCCTTGGTGCGGTGAGCCAAGAGCTTGGCACACGCCGTGCTGCGCTCACTAAGCAAGAACAAACAAGTAGTGGTACAACTCGTACGACATATATTTTGCCAACACGTGCAATGATAGGTCTTCGCAACATCCTTCTCACGGCGACAAAAGGTACTGTTATTATTAACAGTCTACCTCACGGCTATCAGCCACTCGGTGCTCGCCTGCAGCAAACTCGTAGTGGCGCGCTCGTTGCAACAGAGGCTGGCTCAACTACTGCGTACGCACTTGACCTTGCGTCGGCACGCGGCGAACTATTCGTTGGTCCAGGTACTACTGTATATCAAGGTATGATTGTCGGCGTCTATAATCGCCAGGGCGACCTCGACGTCAATGTATGCCGCGGCAAACAGCTGACAAACATGCGTACTTCTTCGAGTGACGGCACAATTCAACTCACGCCATTTACAGATTTAAGCCTTGAGCAATCTATCGATTTCATCGAAGATGATGAACTGCTAGAGGTGACACCTAAGTCACTCCGCCTTCGTAAGCGCTATTTGGAACCAAATCAGCGCAAGCGCGCCGGCAAAAAATAGTCACCTTATTGTGCCTATAAAAGCTTAATGGTACCATAAGGGGTATGAACAAAGTGTGGGCTCCCTCTGGTCGTAGGCAAGGTTTTACGATAGTTGAACTTCTTATTGTAATTGTCGTCATCGGTATTTTGGCGGCTATTACGATAGTTGCCTTTAACGGTGTGCAGAACAGAGCGAATGACACAACTGTGCAGAGTGACTTACGCTCTACGTATAGCAAGATCCGGCAGTTTGAAGCCATAAATGGCAGGTGGCCTACACTTCAAGCTGAAATCAATGATGCGTTTGTGGTGACGCGGAGTGCGAATGGCGGTGGCAGTAACACATTGCTATATTGTAGATCTGATGCGGCGGTAGCTATTGTAGCCCGTAGTGTATCTACTGCAGGTTTCTATCATTCGTCGGCCAATGGTTCTGGTAAAATGGCCACATGGCCGGGTGACGGCAATGCAAGCCTATGTCCAGCGGCCGGTATACCAACCGCAAGTACGGGCTACGTGGCGGTGTGGTTGCGGGTGAATGGTCTCTGGGAAACTTGGTTTACGCCTGGCGCGTAGAGCGATGTAATTGCAAAATTAGTATTTTTTGCGACAAGTTTGCATATTGCTCGAATTCCGCTACACTAATTTGATATGAACGAATGGATCCTTTTAATAGCGGCCGCCGTATTTGGCAGCGTAATATCGCTCGCGGGCGGTGTATATTTATTGTATGGCAAGTGGGGCACAACCAAACTGCAGCGTATTGCTGTACCATTTGCAGCCGGAGCATTGCTCGCAGCTGCATTTGTAGACTTGTTGCCCGAGGCTATGGCAGGTCAAGATGCGCACGTTATATCTCTTGTTGTACTGTCTTCTTTCTTGGGATTTTTCTTGCTAGAGCGCACACTATCTTGGTTTCATCACCATCACGAGCACGAAGCAAGCGATCCTGTACATCGGCGTAACGCGTCACTCATCGTCATCGGTGACACGTTGCATAACTTTATCGATGGCCTCGCGATAGGTGCGGCTTTTTTGGTGAGTCCCGCAACTGGTGTAATTACTGCGCTTGCTGTGGCTGCACACGAAGTACCACAAGAAATTGGTGACTTTGGGCTGCTGCTTTCAAAAGGAATGAAGCGCAAAAAGGTACTGCTGATAAACTTGGCTAGCGCACTGGCTACTGTGGCGGCTGCAGCAGCAGTGTACGGGCTTGGCGGGCAGTTCCCGGTCTCTGAGCCAATCCTGCTCGCAATTACCGCCGGATTCTTTATCTACATCGCTGCAAGTGACATCATCCCGACAATTCACGCAGAGCGTCAGCGTCGAGTCGCCAACATCCAGGCGTTTGTGCTACTACTTGGCGTACTCTTTGTAGGGGTGACAACTACTCTCGCACACGAGTACATTGGGGGTCACGACCATGGCAGCGAGACACATAGCGAGCAGCATGTAGAAAGCGGCCACGATACGCATCACGACGAACACGATGCGCACACAGAAGACATTCACGGTAATCATCACGATGAATCTACGCACGATGAGCACGAAGAACATCATCATTGATATAAATCTTCATAAGTATGATTGAGCAGCGTAAGCATAAACGGTATACTAGTAAGATATGCCTGCCAAGTCTGTATCACACAAGCTAAAAACTGCACTCGTTAAGACGACTGGTCAGTTGATTTCTCCCTCCAAAAGCCCCGATGAGGCGCTTGGTGACTTTTTCCTGGAAGTACAGTCTAGGCAAGTCTACGATGATGGTAAGACGTTTGTCGATCTTATCCCAAAAAAGCGTGCCAACCAGATAGTAAAAGAATATCGCCTTGCTCAAAAAGATCCAAACTTTGATCTTCGTGATTTTGTAAGCCGCCATTTTTATGAATTTATGCCCGACCGTCAGCCCGAGTATATTTTCTCGCCAACTGTGTCTCCTCGCGAGCATGCCCGTGGCCTATGGAGTGAACTGCGACGTCGTAACAGAAAAGACCGCGGGTCGCTTATTGCATTGCCGCACGAGTACGTCGTGCCTGGCGGTCGGTTTAGTGAGCAGTTTTACTGGGATAGTTATTTCATTATGCTCGGGCTTGCAGCTGACGGACACTGGGATATCATGCACGGTATGATGCAAAACTACCAGTATATGATTCGCAAATTTGGGTTTATACCAACAGCTAATCGTACATATTTTCTGAGTCGCTCGCAGCCACCCTTTTTCTCGCATATGGTCAAGTTGATGGCCGGTCATCGTGGGCGCACTCGTACGTATTTGGAATTTTTGCCATCTATGGTCGCAGAGTATCGTTTTTGGATGAAAGGGCGCCGCTCGGTAAACGAACATCTCGATCACCAGGCGTTTGCGCGTGTCGTACAAATGCCCAACGGAGTAATCCTCAATCGTTACTACGACAACAAGACGTCGCCACGACCAGAATCTTTGCGAGAAGACCTAGAAACCGCAGAGAGATCTTCGAACGCCAACAAAGAAAAATTGTTTCTGGATCTCCGTGCAGGTGCCGAGAGCGGCTGGGATTTTAGCTCGCGCTGGTTCCGCAACTCTAGGGACATTGAGTCGATTCATACTACAGACCTTGTGCCGGTTGATTTGAATTGCTTGCTGTATCAGCTCGAGACGACGATAGCCGAGACTTACCAGTTGCTCAGGCAGCCGCTGTTAAAGCGCAAGTTTCAAGCGTTTGCAGATAAGCGTGCACAGACAATACTGCGCTACTGCTGGGACGAAGAAGAGCAGTTTTTCTGTGACTATGACTTTCGCGAAGGGAAGTCGACTGGACGTGTCACGTTGGCCGGGGTGTTTCCATTATACGCAAAAATTGCAACATCACAGCAAGCCAAGGCTGTTGCGGAGCGACTAGAGCAGGATTTCCTTAAAGACGGCGGCCTGATAACCACACTCGTGGATAATGGTCAGCAGTGGGATGCGCCCAATGGCTGGGCACCACTGCATTGGACTACGATCCAGGGGCTTCGAGCCTATGGATATTACACACTGGCCGACGATATCAAGCAGCGATGGATGCACTCTACCGAGCAAGTATTTTCGACCAAACACAAAATGATTGAAAAGTATGATGTGGCTCACGAGTCTCGCGTAGGCGGTGGCGGTGAGTACCCCTTGCAAGATGGATTTGGTTGGACAAACGGCGTATATGCCGCATTAAGAGATGAGGACGAAAAGTGACGATAGATATTCATACAGCCCGCAGTAATTCCACATGGAAGCACGCGGTAATATATCAAATATATCCGTGGACGTTTGCTGAAGATATTGAGCGTAGCCCACAGCTTGGACACGGTAGCATCAGAGGTATTGAACAGAGGTTGCCTTATCTCGAGGCACTCGGGGTAAACGCACTGTGGCTTTCTCCTTTTTACCCGTCGCCAATGGTCGATGGAGGATATGACATTGCAGATTTCAAAAATGTCGACCCGGCACTCGGCACACTAGAAGACTTCGACAATCTAGTCAACGCTGCCCACGCCAAGCATATTCGCCTCATGGTAGATTTTATACCGAATCACTCATCGGACAAACACGAATGGTTTGAAAAATCTCGACGTCGCGAAGAAGGGTTTGAGGACTGGTATATATGGCACCCCGGGAAAGTGGACGAACACGGTAATCATCAGCCGCCAAACAACTGGGCGAGCGTGTTTTCTATGCCGCAACGCAAAGCACGTGCGCACGGCGAGATGGACTGGTTGCGACCAGACGAGTGGACGCCACCATTGTCTGCGTGGCAATGGGACGATGTGCGAAAAGAGTTTTATCTGCATAGCTTTGCTGTTGAGCAGCCAGACCTAAACTGGAGTAACCCCTACGTACGTGAGGCTATGAAAGACGCCATGAGGTTTTGGCTAGACCGTGGAGTCGATGGTTTTCGAGTTGATGCAGTCAATCATATCGGTAAGAATATGGATTTGCCGAACGAAGAGGTGAATACCGCTTATAACGAAGAGTGGAATGACAATCCGTACGATCAATTACTCAACTACAACAGCTGTGGTTACCCAGCGAAGCTGCATGAGTATGTTTGGGAAATGTGCCAAGTACTCAAAGACGAAGCGTACGAGACGCGCGATTTGCGTATGATTCTCGAGGCATACATGGGTGAGTCTGACCTGCGTGATATCGATGCGATTGCGCCAGAAGTGGCCAGTACATTCAACTTTGGTGGGCTGAGTGCCGACTGGAGTGCTGGCGCTCGTAAAATACAGATGGACTACTACTATGAGCGTTTGTTGAAAGACGCTGTTGGCAATCAAGTCAATGGCAACCACGACAAGTCACGATTGGCCCAGCGACTTGGGCATAACGGTGCGCGCGCAGCGGCTGTGACGACGCTATTTCTACCCGGCATGCGCTTCGTCTACAACGGCGAAGAGCTCGGTTTAATGGATGCTGATATTCCAGAAGATCGTTTGCAAGACCCCAACGGTCTCCGCGACCCAGAGCGCACGCCGATACCATGGGATGATACACTGCCTAACTCTGGTTTCTCTTGCGCTGAACCCGAAGCTTTGTGGCTACCTGCCAATCATGCAGATGCGCATAAAGCGGTGTCACGTCAAGAGCAGCACGATAAATCTTCACTCGCACTCTACCGGGCAGCGATACGTCTCAATCATGAGTTAGAAGCGGCGACCGGAGAATACGTGTCGCTACATACGGAAAACGACCAAGTGCTCTCATATGGACGAAGGTCTCCAGACGGAGAGCAGCTGATAGTTATGACAAACTTTAGTCGCAACAAACAACGGGGCGTCAAGGTGTCGGACAGTATGTTCGTGATGGGCCAGACGATTTTATCGAGCGTGACCGTGGAGCGCGAAAGCCGTAGGGTCGACCTGCGTGCGGGTGTGACGCTAGAGCCGGATGAATCTGTGGTGATCAAGCCGATCTAGTCAGAGTATTCACTCGCAACATCATTTGGCAAAAAGCCTTTTGTATGCTGAAAGTTTGCTTCCCATTTGTAATCTTTTGTGTAGCCAAGGTCTTTCATGAGTTTTGTCGGTGCGTTGCGTAGGTGTAGCGGTACAGGAGAGTCCGGATATCGCTTGGAAAGATCTTGGGCTCTGTACATCAGGTCGGTGGTCTCTCGCGATTTGTTGCTACGCGCAAGCGCCGTTGCGACATGGTAGAGCACGTAGCTGCTTTCTGGCATGCCGATTCGTTCTACTGCTTGAAAGCCGTTTAATGCGAGACCAAGTGCACCGTTGCCAGCGAGGCCTATGTCTTCACTGGCAAATATTACCATGCGTCTTGCGATAAACTTTGGATCTTCACCGGCATCTATCATGCGCGACAGGTAGTAGAGGGTGGCTTCGACGCTACTGCCGCGCATACTTTTGATAAATGCAGACACAACGTTGTAGTGCATTTCGCCTTTCTTGTCATAGCCCGGCACTCGCTTTTGGGCAGCTACCTTCACGATATCTGGCGTGACCTTACGCGCATCCATATTGAACGATAGCTCTAAGTTGCCAAGTGCCACGCGCGCGTCTCCGCCAGACAATTCTGCCAGGTAGTCGATCGCCTCATCAGTGATATGTTTTGTTTTGCCAAGCGCCTCGACGGCATGGGTGACTATGTTGATAATATCTGCCTTACTATGTGGCTCGAGTATCAGTACTCGACTTCGACTCAGAAGCGGCGTGATAACTTCGAAACTTGGATTTTCGGTCGTCGCACCGATGAGCGTGATGAGTCCGCTTTCGACATGCGGCAAAAATGCGTCTTGCTGTGCTTTGTTGAAGCGATGAATTTCGTCGACAAATAGTACGGTTCTGAGCTGCAGGTTCCAATTTTGCCGCGCATGTTCGATGACTTTTTCGACGTCTTTTTTGCCGCTCGTGACGGCGCTAATTTCGATACATTCAGCTTCAACTTCTTTTGCGATGATGCGAGCAAGCGTAGTCTTGCCGCTGCCAGGAGGCCCCCAGAGTATCAAGCTCACAGGCTCCTTGCTTTTGACGATTTGGCGTAAAATCTCACCCTGTCCTAACAGGTGGGTTTGACCAATAACCTCATCGAGTGTCTGAGGGCGCATTCTTTCTGCTAGAGGTACGCGTTCCATACTCTTATTATAACGGACTTTTACCAATCGTCTTGGTGCGGGTATAATGAGTAGATGAAGAAAATGCAAATCCTACTTCTTTTTGGCGGCGAATCAACGGAACACGATGTGTCGATCATGTCGGCACGTAATATATATAGTGCGCTTGATACCAATGCATTTGATGTGCAACTTGGCTATATCGACCACAGTGGCCGATGGTTTGCGCTAGAAAGCTTCGATGAGCACACCGACGCAGGTGAGCTACCAAGATTGTTGCCACTTTTGGGTGAAGGCTCTTTTCAGGTCGGTGGCTCGGTCTATTCGCCGTCTGTGATCCTGCCCGCGCTGCACGGTAAGAACGGGGAAGATGGAAGCGTGCAGGGTTTAGCGCAACTCCTGCATATACCGATTGTGGGCTGCGATATGACCTCGAGTGCAGCAGGTATGGACAAAGTGATAGCGAAGCGCGTCGCATCGCAAATCGCCATTGACATTGTGCCGTATATCGTCCATCGTCGCGGTGACAACGCAATGAATTATGAGCAAGTACGCCAAGAGCTTGGAGATACGCTGTTCGTCAAGCCGTCTCGTGCAGGTAGTTCTGTAGGTGTGAACAAGGTGCATGATGCCCGCGAATTGCAGCTCGCTATCGAACAGGCACTTGCGGTAGACGATACCGTGCTTGTGGAGCGTGCAATGAATGTTCGGGAGCTAGAGGTTGCCGCACTTGGTAATCCACCTCACCACCGTCTTAGTCGAGTAGGCGAAGTACTGCCGGGTGAAGATTTTTATAGTTACGATGACAAGTACGATCAGACTAGTACCTCCGCGGTGCGTATTCCGGCCGACATACCAGACAACGTGGCTGAGAAAGTGCAGCAACACGCAGGAAAGCTATTTGCCGAAATAGGTGCGAGTTGCCTTGCTCGCATAGACTTTTTCCTCACAGATGACGGCACATTGTATTTTAATGAAATCAACACATTGCCCGGTTTCACCGACATAAGTATGTATCCGAAACTATGGGAAGACTCCGGTGTGAGCTACCAAGAGTTGTTGAGTGAGCTCATTGCTCATGCACTATCTCGCTAGTGCTATACTGATAGCAGCAACAACCAAGACATAAGCCAAAGGAGCATGTTCATGGGATTTTTTCATCATAACGCACCAGACCAACCCTCAAGTTCCGATGAGTCGAGCGATCTCACGGCAGACTCAACTATTCGCCAGTGGCTGGAGCACCCAGCTGGCGGGAAGATATTCCGAGCAATGCTTGAAGAGGCGGGGCAAAATGAAAAAGTTCTCGCTCCTGTGAAAAACTGGCCTTTGAAAAGAGTTGCCGGTATGAGCAAGGGTAAGATGACCGATGAAATGATAGCCGATATGGTAAAACGGGCAAATGCCGGCGAGACGGATACTGAAGGAGAGGGGTCGGTCTCCATCGCACCCACAACCGAAGTCAGTGTTGAACCATCGACACCAGTAGAGGAGCTAAATACGAGTGAGTGGCGAGAAACAATAACTCCCGGTAGGTTTGGTGCAAAGACGATTATTGTCACTGGAGCCGGCTCAGGTATCGGCCGGGCTACTGCATCTCGTATCGCGAGAGAGGGTGGGCGAGTAGTGGCTGTTGATATCTCTCAAGAACGGCTGAATGAGTTCAAGGCATCGCTTCCAGATGCAAATATAGAAACTGTGGCCGGTGACATTACAGACAGTTACACGGTCGCCGATATCGTTGCGGTCGCTGGCGATACTATCGACGGGTTGGCAAACATTGCCGGTATTATGGACAATATGACTCCTGTGCATGAGGTAAGTGATGAAATATGGGAGCGTGTGCTCAATGTAAATCTAGTTGGTACTATGAAACTTATGCGTGCAACGGTGCCAAAAATGCTTGCGCAAAAGAGCGGATCAATTGTTAACATCACTTCCGAGGCTGGCCTTCGGGGTTCGGCGGCGGGCGCAGCCTATACTACGTCGAAGCATGCGGTGATAGGCCTTACGAAAAGTGCAGCGTTTAGCTACACGGGCACTGGTATCCGAGTGAACGCCGTAGCGCCTGGTGGCGTCGCGACTAACATTGAGGCGAAGTTCGACTCTGAAATGTTCACCGAACGCTTTGGAGTTGCCGTGGGCGTTATGCCAGCGCCGACAACAGCAGAGTCATTAGCTGCATCGATAACCTTTCTTCTGAGTGACGACGGGGTAAATATTAATGGAGCTATCGTGCCGTCCGACGGCGGCTGGTCGGTAGCATAGCATCATGATGTTAAGCTGGCAAATACTCACTGCTATTAGCGTACTCGGGTTGTCGATCTCAATTATATTGCAGCGTATCTTACTGCACGGCGACAAGATTAACCCGTATGCCTATGCGGCAATATTTCAAGCGATGGTGGGAGTACTGTTACTCGCGGTAGCGATACTGGTGGGCTTTCGGCTACCGAATATCGAAACATTGCTCGTGCCGGTTGCTATTTCTTCTGTTGCGTATGGCCTAGGCCATATTATGTATGCGAAGACGCTGCAGAAGGTAGAGGCTTCGGCGTTCTCTGTGTACTTTGCGACGCATGCCATATGGATGATGCTATTCGGCGTGACGATATTCGGCGAGGTGCTCACTTGGTGGCAAGGAGCCGGAGCAGTGTTCGTATTTGCCGGTGTAGTGCTGCTGGTCAAGCGACCAGCTAAGCTACTCTCGGATAAAGGCGCGCTATACGGCCTTATCACCGGTGTGTTATTCGGTATAGCCATCACAGCATGGGCGTATGTTGGCCGGTATACAGATACCTTGTCGTGGGCGGCGATTAGCTTTTTGCTGCCAGTCATCGTGGTGTTGCTTGCAAGACCAAAGACTCTTAAAACTATTCCTGCTATCTTAAAAAAGCGTACGCTTATGTCAAAGCTCCTGGTGCTCGCTGCGTTCTATGGCATCGGTAGCCTGGCTATGCTCTATGCATATAACCAGGGTGCACTGTCGGTTATTTCACCGCTACGCCAAACGGGCATCATTGTGACGACGATCTTAGCGCTGATGTTCATTTCGGCTGAGCGTCACAATATTCAGCGCAAGATTGCGGCAGCGCTTATTTGTTTCGCTGGAGTAGTGTTGCTGCTAGTTAACTAAGGTCGGGCTTGTAGGGCACAAGTCTCTACTCAGCTACATCGAGTATACTAAGGTATATGTCTAAAAAAGAACGGCGTGTTCATACTGCTGCAGAGTTTGAGCTTGATGTGTTATCGAGCGACACCGATATGTTTCGGTGGTTTTTGTTGTGCTATCTTTTCGGCAAGCCGATACGCTCGGAAACTGCCGTGGCAACCTGGAAACTTTTTATTTCTCATACGCTCGACACTCCATGGGCCATCATTGACGCGTCCGAGCATACGCTCGTGGGCGTGTTGCATGCCGGCGGCTACACGAGATATCAGCATGCAACCGCGCAGGGCTTGCGAATATGTATGGATAGATTAGTCCGCGAATATGAAGGGTCACTGCTGCTCATGCTGGAAAGTAGCATGGATGAAGAGGAGTTTTCGAAGCGTCTACAGGCACTATACGGCGTAGGTCCAAAAATTGCAGAAATATTTACGCGTGAGACCACTGAACACTTCGCGCAGCGCGCCGAATAGGGCTGTTCCGTGCTTTTTAGTGTTTTTTATCTATCACCGGTTGCCAGGATTGAACATCTTGCAGGGCGAAATCACGCTGCTCATTTTTCTTGATGTCTAGAGCCTTTAGCAGCCACTGCTCGGTAGGGTGGTAATCTGTTGCACCGAACCAAATTTCAATCGGCTGTATAGTGCGAGTGGCTGTTACACCTTTCCAATTTGTGTAGATAATCTCAACTGCGTTCATGGAAGTATTATATCAATGGATTAGCTGGTATTGTAGAGGAATGGACTATAGGAGTATAGATTGGTCGACAGATTTCCGCGCCCACCCAGAAAAGTATGTCATCGGCAGGGGAGAATTGGGCGTATTGTCGGCCGAACCGTATAAGAGTGAGTTATTGCCACATTGGAAGTTTGCTACGCCAGAAAAAGCTACCATCTCAGCCGATGTTATCTTGGAGATGTTCTATGAGTATAAATCGCAAGGTGACTTCGTCGGTATGGATATGGCTCGTAAGTTTTTGCAGATGGGGTATACGCGTGCGCGTCGCTATGCAAATCACAAAGGCGGCAAGAAGTATGACGGACCGGTGCCGCCAGATAAAAAAGGGCAAAGTGGCGCACATGGTCGCAAGGAGTTACCTCGCTCAGAGGAAGATCCGGTGAAAGCCGAATCTGCGCGTATATTCCATGAGCGCTATATGCGTGCTACGCAAGATGAAGACTACCGACGATTAGCCGAAGAGCACAAGAGTCGGTACCAGCAGTAGGTACGACTTAGTGGGACATATGATTGCTAGTCGACCCGTTGCTCATATAGCCCCAGTCTTTTTGCCACTGCTTCATCTGCGCTATCTCCTTCTGCTGCGCCGAAACAATATCGACTGATAACTTTTTCAGCTCTTGGTGAGTGGCCCGATCTGCCGATAATTGGGACATTTCAACTGCCGCTTCGTGATGCGCAATCATATGAGATATAAATGCCTTGTCGTATTCGTCACCCTTTTTATCACGTAACTCTTCGGTCATTTGTGACATAGACACCTCGTTGGTATGTGTAGCGTCTCCTTGAAGGGTGGCTGCAATCGACACCATAAGTCCGCCGATAAAAAATCCTATTAATCCGTATATAAGTGGTTTTGTTTCCATAGATCCTCCTATTTTGTTATCATGCGACCAATCGCATCGGCTAATTCATCTGCTTTGTGTTGTCGTGATGCGTCGTCAGTCTCGCCGGAGAGGCAGTGTTTCGCGTGATCTCGAATGAGCTCAACGGCAACTTTGTCGAGTGCTGATCGAGCGGCAGAAATTTGTGTGAGAATATCGATGCAATATTTATCCTCCTCTACCATATTGGCGATACCACGAACCTGGCCTTCTGCGCGCCTAAGCCTTTTTAAGATCGCTTGTTTATTTTCATAATATCCATGTGCGTGTGTAGATGACATAATTTCTCCTAGTGGTGGTGTCCTTGATGATATTTCATAACGAGTGCGTGACCCTTGCCTTTCGAAAGCAAATATTTGTTGACTGGAAAAGCTGCCATGTATGCGGCAGCGAGCGCAATCGGCATACTGAGCCAGAACAGCGGGTTGACGATACCCGCAGACATTGCGCCGGGTATGAGCGCCATCACGACATTGTCGACCACCTCCATCGTTGCGATAGACAGCGTGTCGGCGGCAAATACAATAGATAACGCAGCGAAGAATCCGACACCAGCTTTTCGTAGCGGCAGAGTAGAGAGCGTGAAGCCAAAGAGGAACGCTAGGCCTACGGCCAAGAGGATAGTCTGCAGTGTGGTCCAGCCAAGAGCAGTGCCGATAATGAGCCCCGTTACTTCGCCAAGCGCGCAACCCGTCAGGCAGTGAAGCGTGGCGCTTGCAGCCATTTTATTGTTATTTTGATCGTGATTTTTATGAGTGTGCATACTTACCTCCTATACCCCCATAGGGTATATGTTCGTACGGAATTTGTCAATTATTTTTGCGTCCAAATGCTGTGTGCATTTTTCATGGTGGCTCGTGATGATACTATGGAAGTACGGTACATATGAAAGATGCAATCAAAACAAACATATCAAAACTTCATCCAAAGCGGTTGGTGACATTAACTGAGACTTTTTTGCGAGATGAATCGATCAGTGGAAAGATTATTCTTGTTGCCGCATTGCTGTCGCTCATAGTAGTCAATTCGCCGTTTTACGGATTTTACGATAGCTTCTGGCACCAAACATTTATGATAGGCAATTTGTCGCTGGATTTACGTCACTGGGTAAACGAAGCGCTGATGGCATTTTTCTTCTTGGTTGTGGGGCTGGAGATCAAGCGTGAGCTGGTGAAGGGTGAGCTACGGAAGTTCAAGACGGCAATTTTGCCGATTGGCGCGGCAGTTGGAGGCATGATAGTGCCTGCACTCGTGTATTTTTATTTCAATATGAATACAGCTGGTAGTAACGGGTGGGGTATTCCTATCGCTACTGATATTGCGTTTGCTGTGGCAGTGCTAGCGTTGATCGGAACGAGGGCACCGCTTGCCTTAAAGATCTTCTTACTGACACTCGCAATTGTCGACGACATCGGCGCGATTACTATCATCGCATTGTTTTATGCTGAGGTGATTCACTATGGCTACTTAACGTTCTCACTTAGCTTGATGGCGGCCCTGTTCCTGCTTCGCCATAAGTTAGGCGATAAACTGACTCTTATGATTATCGCAAGTATCGTGCTATGGGTGACGACACATCTTTCGGGTGTGCACGCAAGCATTGTCGGCGCTATTATTGGCCTCATCACACCTATCCATGCGTTACCGAATAAAGTGTCACTTAGCGAGAGAGTGGAGAAAGCGGTGCTACCGTTTAGTACATTTGTAGTGCTACCCATCTTTGCGTTCGCAAATGCAGTCTTTGTCATTTCTGCGCAAGCGTTTACGAGTAATCCTTCGGTGTTCTGGGGAATACTGCTAGGCCTTGTGGTCGGTAAGGTAGTTGGTATTACGCTCGCCGCATGGCTACTGCTAAAATTCCGTGTCGCCGAACTCCCCCGTGGAGTCACGATGCGTCATGTTACGGGAGTAGGTTTCTTGGCTGGTATCGGGTTTACGGTATCGATATTCATCACCGAGTTGGCATTTACGGATAGTCAGCACATGGTAGAAGCGGCAAAAGCTGGCGTATTCGTCGGCTCGTTTGCCAGCGCGATACTTGGTTCGTTGTTGCTTGTCGGTAGGTTCCGGCGTACACGTTTGAACCGCGAGTAGATACTCATACATACTTGGCACTACATCTACTTAGTGATACTATATAGAGGTACTACGTAATACTATATAGAACGGATACCATTGAATAATACTACAGAAATGCTTAAAGGGGTGCTGGAGGGTAGTATTCTCGAGGTCATCAGTCGTAACACTACCTATGGCTACGATATTACCCAGCAGCTTCGTACGCTTGGGTTCGAAGATATTGTAGAGGGAACTGTCTATACGATACTTGTGCGACTTGAGAAAAATAAATTAGTACGTACTGAGAAGCGACCATCGGCAATCGGTCCACCTCGCAAATTTTATAGCCTCACAGATCTAGGTTACAAGGAGCTTCATACTTTTTGGGCTAGATGGGATTTTGTTTCATCAAAGATTAATGAATTAAGGAGAGGGTAAATGAGTAAGATACTTGATAGATTAGTCGGTAGTTTGGACGAGAAGCGAGAGTATAAGAAAATCGAAGCACGTGCACGTGCATTGCCGAGTGAATACTCTACTGCATACAGTGAGATAAAGAAGTATATATTTAATACCTCTGGTATTGTAACGATGGATCCACTCAAGGTGCTAGTCGACATATTAGAAGAAGCAGCTGCAAATAACAAGCGAGTACTTGAAGTAACTGGGCCGGATGTTGCAGCCTTTGCGGATGAGCTTGTGAGGGGCGAGCATTCGTATCACGAAGAGCAGCGAAATAAACTCAACGCAACGATCACGAAGAGGCTAGGCAGAAAAGAATAGGCAATAGTACAAAGCGAGTATACTACTGATTGTTTTCTGCGCCTGTTTTGAGGTCGGCGAGCATAGTCTCCAGAGATTCGCCTAGCTGACTCTTTAGGGAGGATTGGAGGACAAAGGCGGTCAACCCTTCCCAGGACTCCTTGGATACGACTCTTGTTTTACCTTCAACTTCTGTAAGGCTCCAGCTATGCACGGCAAAGATACCAAATGTTTTGCCCACCCATACGACCTTATCTTTTTGAACGACCTTTATTTGCGAATTGATAGCGCCAGACTCAGTGTTCCATCTGAAGTTTGTACCCCGAGTAAATTCACCCTCGATAGATGCGTCGCTGACTGATTTGTTCCATTGCGACCATTCGTTGATGTCTGTAAGTGTTGCCAAGACTGTCTCGGGCGACGCATCTATGACTGTCTCTCGTGACTCAACGATGACTGCATCACTGTTTACGGATGAGTATTCTTTGGCCATTTTATGTTCGACATAAAAAAAGTTTATACCGATGGCTAAGACGACAATTCCGACGAACGACGCGACACACAATAACAATATTTTTTTCAAGCTGTTATTCCAATCCAAGACAAGGTCTTTGTTAAGGCTTTGTACGCACTTAACTATAGCAGACATTCGGGTTCGATGCCTGTCGGCACTACTATCTCATTGTGTCGTAGATACAAGCCTGTAATTTTTATTCTGGCGCGTGGGTAGTATACTATAATCGAATGGTAAAAAAGCAAAAGCTGACACTGAAGAAGTATTTGACATCGATCGGCCGCGTAGGGATGACATCTTTTCGGTTGTCGCCAATCGCAGGGATTGTACAACTTATCGACAGTGTTGTGCGTGCACTACTACCGATCGCGACGACTTATTTTGCTGCGCTCACGACGTCGGCGCTTGCGGCGGCATATGCAGGTGATCCAGATGCCGCCCAAAACGTATTTGTGTATGTGTTGATTACTTCTGGTATTAGCGTAGTGATGCTGCTATGGAATAGTATCAGTAATTATATCTCGCAAAAAACCCGCTACGTCATCGATGCGGCAGTAGAAGATAAAATGCGGCAGCATTTTGGATCTCTTCCGTTTGAGCTATATGACGATAAAGATGTCATCGATCTTCAGGAAAAGGCTCGCAGGTTTAGCTACGTCTTTAGTACGGTCTTTAACACAATCGGCTCCATGATTGTGAGTATCGTCGGCTCTATCGGAGCACTTGTCGCGTTGACGTTTGTCAATGCTTGGCTTGCGCTAGCAGTGACGATTGCAATCATACCAGGCATTGTTATTCAGCTGCGGCTCGCTAGGCAGCAGGCGCGACACTGGGAAGGTAATATCACCAATCGCAGGCGCATGGGAAACATGGGCTGGATGCTAGCAGATTCGCGTAATATGGCAGAACTGCGTATGTACGGAGTACTGAAGCACATCATGAAAAACTACGCGAAACTACGCGAAAAAGACGAGAAACAACGTCTAGATTTTGAGCTCAGATCTATATGGAAGCAGACCTTGGCGGACGTTGGTGAGGCACTAGTAGAGCTAGGCGCACTTATATGGATTGTTCTAGAAATAATTGCACGTGCTCAGCCTGTCGGCCAGTTTCTTTTTGTCCAGCAAATGGTTAGTCGTGCGATGGGGCAGGCGAGCAGTCTTGCGGTTCAGCTCGGAAGTATAGATGAGGACCTAGCAAATCTTGTGGACTACCAGAGATTTATGGATATCGCAGTTGAGAAAGAAAAGACACAGGCTATTCAACATGTGCCGCAGCGTATCGAGATCGACAAAGTGACGTTTCGCTATCCCAAGACTAATGCAGCGGTGCTCGACGAAGTGTCGATGGTCATCACGGCTGGTCAACATGTGGCGATAGTAGGTGAAAACGGAGCTGGCAAAAGTACGCTCATTAAGCTTATTATGGGTCTCTATAGTCCAAATCATGGGGAAATTCGTGTCGATGGATTGTCTCTTGCCGATGTCACACCGGAGTCTTGGCATCGACACATTGCTATGCTCGGTCAAGAATTTATTAGTTACTACTTTGCAACAATTGACGAAAACATCACACTGGGCGACGTGAGTCGCGTGGCTAGCAGTGCGCGGGTGAAGGCGGCTATGGATAAAGCCGAGTTTGCAGATGTCGTGAAAAAGCTGGAGCATGGCGGTAATACCTATATTGAGCGATGGATGGCAGAGAATAACGATGAGGCAACTGCGACGGAGCTCAGTGGCGGACAGTATCAGCGACTTGCACTTGCGCGTAACTTCTACCGCGATTCGCCTATTATCATACTCGACGAGCCGACGAGCGCAATTGATGCGCTGGCTGAGTCACGCATATTCAAGCGTTTATTTGCTGATACTGACAAAACTATTATCACCATCAGCCATCGGTTGAGCACTGTTGAAAAAGCCGATGTGATCTATATGCTCGAGCAGGGCAAAATCGTAGAACAAGGTACGCATAAAGAATTAGTTTCACAACGAGGCGCATATTTCCGTATGTTTGAAAGCCAAATCAGCGGTAGTTAGTGCCGCGTCGCGTGTAATTTCAATAACTTACCTCAAAGTTGATGGTTCGCTCAACACTGAGGTAAGCTGTACGATCAGTTCGTCGTACTTGGGTGGCAGTCTGGCTGCCACCCAAGTACGTAGTCGACTAGATCAAGGCGTTCGGAGTGCCGCAGGCCTGCAGTCCACCCGCAACGCCCTGCTCGAAGAGCATGGCACGGACGGTTCCTGGGCTGTGCGCATTGCCCGAACCCTCGGGTGATCCGATGCGGCTGTAGACGCTCGTCGCGTAGGTGACGTCAGCACTGGTGTACCAGCCCTGCTCGACACCGTACTTGAAGAACGCCCCACTGGCGCAATCGGCTTGATCTTCGAAAGCCGTGCCGGCGTACCCCGCGTAGGCATACGTGCCACCGGCGCGAGGTTCAGTCTGCAGGTGATGTCCCAGTTCGTGGGACAGAATCGCTGCAATACCAACCTTGGTGCCGCCATCGGTGATCTGTGGCAACTGGCCTAGGCCGACGTAGACGCGGTCGATTGTCGCGCAGTAGACCGAAGCGCCGTAGATGTATCCACACGGAAGTCGTGGATCCAATACCACGCCAGCTGCGTACTGCGTGACAGCGCGAAACGACGGTCGCACGGTCGTACTGCCGTACTCGCTCTGCAGAAACTGCTCGATCCTGCCGACAGCACACTCACTGCCGTTCCTGAGGTTGTAGTCCTCGGGAAGTGCGCACTTTGCGGTGTTGCCGGGTATGTCGTGCGTCCCCAGGGCAGGGAAGCCTGTTGCGGCGTTCGCCGGTGCGGATCCCAGTAGGGGTAGAAGCACGGCGATCACAATTGCTGCAACCGCCGTGACGACGGGTCTTGTTTTCTTCGCGGAAACCCGAGAAGATGACATGCTATCCTCCGATAAGTCGTGTGACACTATGGATGAGTACTGATCGTACAAAGAATAACTTTACACTAAAAAAGAAAAAATGTCGAGAGCCGCGATGCTCGGCATGACGAAAACAATATAACAATACTATACGCAGTGGTATAGTAAAAGCATGAATAAGCATCTTCCTCGCAAAATCACAGACATCAAAGGCAAAGTTGCGCTCGCTGAGTTGCAGCGCACACACTTTATCGTAGTCATGCTCTCGATCGGGCTCATTGTTTTGCTCGCTGTGCATATGCTCCAGTTGACTGGCTTCGGCTTCGCGCTGGGTGTGACTGCGGTTACGCTATTGGTGATCTTGTCGCTCATGTCACTTTTTACTGCCATCGGCTTATCGAAACTAATCAAGAAATAGTATATTTCTAATAAATCAAAAAGTTATTTTGTATATAATGAAAATACGTCGACATTACTCGACGTATTCATAGAAGTAAATGCTAAAAATCTAGTAAGATTTCTTAGCGCCGTCTTCGATTGCTTTTTCGGCATTCGCTTTTGACATCATCGCACATACAGTTGTGCCACATTTCTCGTGCTTGCCTTTAGCCATAAAGCCACCTTTTGCAGTTTGGTGAACTTCAGGAGCCGATAGTTCAACGCCCTTTTCTTTACACTTTACACAGTATCCCGTAGCCATACATCTCTCTTTCTATATTGATTACTCGATATATTATAGCGCGTTTACGCTATGTACCTACAATAAAAACATAAAATCACTCTTAATTGAAGAGCCCCTCGGGGCACCTTCAACTTTCGCGAGAAAGTGAGATGCCCGTCGGGGCTGGGTAGATCAGGCCTTCACAAGGGGGTTGACCGTGAAGTAGGGCTCTCGCCCGTGGACTCCGCTTCCGATGATTCGGAGGAACTGGCGGTCGAAATCCACCTGAGCTGGAAGACTCTCGTGCGGCGTGACGATGCCGATACGGTGAACCGCACCGGCCTGCATGAGGACGGCGTCCTCGTACGGGTAGTGGCTGGCATGGTCACCGATGTCACCATCTTGCGAGGTGTCCTCGTGCTCGGTATCCCACAGCGCACAACTGCCGTCCAGGTTGTTCGCAAGAAGTACCTGTGTGTTGCGCTCGAGCATGACGTTGGTCGAGGCTCCCCAGCCCCAGCCGTATCTACCGCCAGCTCGAAGTCCGGCTTCGGTGTGGATTGCTCGGCCGAACTTGGCGCGAGCTCCGCGGTGGGGCGCTCCCATGGAAACTGGCGACTCATCGATGGTGAGATACCCGATGTCGCCCTTGTCGATGAACGTCGACTCCAGGATGCTCCTGTACGCGGCGTACTCGTCCGGAACAGATTCCGGCCTGCCCTGGATGTACGGCATCATCAGGCAACGAAGACCCGAATATTCGGGAAATGTCACCGTTCCGACTTGTATCATAGCCACTCCTTGTGTCCAGAAACTCTACACACATCCGGATGGATGCGATAAGATTATAATACAATAAAAAATACACTACGTAAATATCGACCTGGTAGCAACAAACAACTCTATCGGTATATGGGTGTGTTTGCGCTCAATGTCTCTTGCGCAGCGTTATTATCTAGATCTACAAGTAGTTGTGTACGATTAAAATCTGCCTATAGCTCGGCCAGCTCGTATACATCAATAGCAGGTTCCTCGTACGAGTGATTCTTGCGAATTGCCGCTATGACACTTTTAACATTTTCACTGTTGCAGGTAATCTCAATTCTATCTTCTTCAACCTCTTCAAGCGCACCGACTTTTCCTATGGTTGGGTTAGCGCCATAGATAGGCAAAAAGCGTCCGATACCTTTTACCGAAAAACTACAATGCGTATAGTTTCCAACCTTGCCACCTCCCGCATCTCCAATTGTGCGCCTCAGCTGATCTGCTTCATGTGAGGGAACGGTAACAACAACTTTATAAGTACTCATAGCTCAATAATACCAAAACAGATGCCTGTAAGGTTACGAATCTAGTAAATATATTTGATTTGAGATCTGATCGTCTATAGTCTCTGGGTGTTATAATCATTTCATGAGCGAAATACTTGATGTAGTCAATGATAATGACGAGGTTGTTGGGCAAGCTGAGCGTGATCGCGTTCATAGCGAAGGGCTGGTGTGTCGCCTTGTGTACGTTTGTTTCTATACGGCAAACGGCGAGATAATCCTGCAAAAGAGGAGCGATACTAAAAAGAATGATCCTGGTAAGCTCACTACGACAGTAAGTGGGCATGTTGGTAGCGGCCAGACGTACCTGGAGGCTGCCGTCAGAGAGACGGTGGAGGAGAGTGGTATTAAGGTCTTACCTGAAGATTTAACAAGTCTAGGCATCGCGAGGGCGGACTACGTACAAGGTGAGTATGTAAGTAATGCAATGCGTGGATTATTTGCTTATAAGTTCGACGGCGATATTTCAGATTTGAAAGTTGAAGACGGTGAAGGCGCTGGTTTTGAGACATTCGATATTGATGAACTTGAAAGAGAATTAGTGTCAAATCCAGACAAATTTGCTCTTCTGCTTGCCGATGAAGCTGGTAAAAGCTTAGTAAAAAATATTAAAACACTGCTCGATAGAAAGTGAATCTATTCGGGTTCAGAAGAGTCAATATATTTCGAAACTTTGCAGTAGCTGGGCAAATGTAACTAGATTCCTTTTGGAAAACCGATCGACCGTAGATCTTCAGCAAGTAGTTTCCATTGCCACTCGCGCTCAGCCTTAAGCTTCTCCTTTTGCAGCTCTTTGGGGTAGAAAAGCACCGCTGCTTTAGCGGCGTAATCGGCGGCATGCGAGCAGTGGTTGTACATATGTGCGACAGCAGCCGCTTGTCCAGCTGCTCTTGCCGCGGCGATGGCGGCGGGTGACACTGCGTCTCGAGCGGCGGCATGGGCAGCAAATGCGGCAGTTCGACATTCTACCATAGTCTTTTCACCTCTAATCCAGGCATGGAGCGTTTCAATTGCTAATGCCGGTCGTTTATCTAGATCTTCACTCTCTTCAAATAGGTGGAGAGAGCGTTCGGCGCACGAAGCTGCCCACTGCGCAAGTTTATGATGCGTATCGACGTCGGGGTTTGAGAACTTAGTCTTTTCGGTCATACAGCTATTATAGCCGAATACAGAATTGAAGCTTGATATCTGATGGTTGGCGGAATTGAAATTTACATAGGCTGAGCTAGAAACATTGTGCGTTATCAATCCTGGCGAGGTATGGTGGCCATAGACAGTTTCAATACATCAAGGCATGTATTGAATAAACACAAGTTCCAGGTGTTGTTACGACAGCCAATTTATAATCTGTTCGTGGTACGGTTCAATGCCATCTTGGGGATTTGATGGATCTCGAAATGGATGTGCAAAACCTTCGGCAATATATAGATTAGCATCAAACTTATCTTGGTACACGTCTGTCGTCTCGCTAGGTACACTTTTATCTTCACTATGTACTATAAGGAGCGTCTGTGATTTTACTACTCCATCTTGCGCGAAGAGCGGATGTTTTGCGACTACTTCGGTATTTTTTCTGTATGTAAGTACTTCTGTCTTATCGATTAGTTGATGCTGGGTAAAAAGCGTACTTGGCTCGTAGATTGCTGGTGTACGAAGCACAAGCCTCATTATGGGACGGAACTTACCAAGGTATGCTGATATGAATCCGCCGTAGCTCGTACCCATGACATGAATCGGCAAATCTGGGTAGTTACTCGCGATCCAGTCGTAAGCCACAACAGCTTCTTGAATGTGTTGCGCTGGAGTCGTTGCGTTGACATCAAAAGGACTCTCGCCATGTCCTGATAAATCAACCACTAATGCGTGTAAGTCTGTTTTGGCGACTACGTGCGCAACGAAATCACTGTTACTTTTTTTGCTTGAACCGAAGCCCACGAAAGTTAGGAGTATACCTTGAGACTCACTATTTTCATGCCAGTCTGCCGCAATTGAATATTCTGTACACGGTATTGTTATTTGTTTAATCATTACTATGATCTTAGTGTAATACACTCACGCATTAAAGCGCGAATAAAACAATGCGGGTGTCGGGCGTGGCTTTAGTGAGCGTCTCCTGTCGTAAGCACCTGAATCCCGCGAAAGTGTAAGCAAGTTATTTTCTCTGTGAATGTGAAGCACTGCTCTACTAGTTTATCGCAATACATGCGCAGCATAGTGCAAGGATCAAAGCTATGGGTGTCATCACAGCCCTTTCTGGCTTGCTGCGTGAAATACTATTCATGAAGACCCCTAGCGCGAAATATGCTGTGAGCACCCAAATAACTATACTGGTAACTTGCCTGTTGGTAACAATATCTACCAACCCTGATTCACTGAGTATAAAAACCGCGAAGATGAGATAGAGAAGAATTGATATTGCGCTTCCAATCCTTAATCTTTTGGGCAGTACAGTATGAGCACCTCCCCACGCAAACTTTCCTAGAGGATAACCTAGGGCAAGAAATAACTGAAAGACTCCCAGGCTCGCCAGAAGTAAACAAGCCACTATCGCTGAAATTTCTATTACCATATTCTCATGATATCAAACTAGATGCTGGTTCAGGGTGTCCATTAAGGTTCATCTGAGCTGTTGGTGCTTGAGACCCATTTCAAAACTGAAAGATTGAGTGAATAGGCTTACTGTATCAAGTGAGCTATTAAAAACCTAGTGAAGCTTTTGTCAACCAAGAAAAAGCAATTAATACTAGAACTACGATGCCTATTATTTTTAGTAACTTTAGGGCAGTTTTGCGATGATTTGTAAAATAGAGTATACCTACTACGATGAGTGATGTTACACCCAGGGCTGCTATTACGAACGGAAGAGCCATAATTATGTATATAGCAATGATATATTCCGGCGGTATACTTTCCATATGTTAAGTATACAGTAGTTGGCATTATGGCTATTTCGCCTGAAACGACAATATTTTAGTTGAACCTTACTAGGCCCTTGACGGCTTCATTACAATAGCCGATTTTATTCGACGTTTTGCAGGGGTGAATACCTGAAATAATCTTCGTGCACCAGATAGATAAATGTTTCCACCAAATTAGGGGTGAGATCACGCGATGGAGACAGGCATTAGCTGTGCCACACCAGGAATATTTGAGTCTTTAGTCAGATCAACTAAGGTGGGAGTTGCACTATTTAGCTTAACTCTCTTTAGGTGCCTTCTTCTTTAAAGCCTTCTGCTCTTTGCCCTTTGCACTGGCCTTATCACCGACGGCCTTATGCAGCAAAGCCAAACGTTCTTTGTGTTCATAATAGTCCTGCAGTGCCAAGTGGAGCGTTTCGACGGCTGGCAATAACTGACTTATCTCATAGTGCTCATAGTGCAACGTATCATCGCCCATAATTTTCATATCACCTAGGGCGGCTAAATACTCAGGCGCAAAAGGCAAATGCTTTACGGCCTCATTAAGATTACTTTCTGAAATACCATGCTCCTCCACTAGTAATCGCACTGTGTTACGAATGGCAGCAGCAGTTGAAATAGACTTATACTTCGCGACGCCGTATTCAGCTTCTCGAAACGAAGCTACGATTTTCTTATTAAGTTTGGCTGGCAACGGCCGCTCGGGTACTGGCTCGATAAAAGCCACGTACTCGATAGGATGTTTCGACATGCCTCCGCCAATTTCAAATGTTACCCTATTTAACATTTGCAGTTCAGCTTGCGTATTTATAGCACCGCGTGCACCCCAGCCACTTTGTCGATCGTAATATATGTTAGTCCCAAGTACCATAGGCGTTTTACACCGACTACAAACAAGCACTCGAACATTCAGATACTTAGTTTCGTCACCGCTACCTGGCACCAGGAGTTTGTTGCTCGTTTCCGTATCAATTGTAAAAGTGCGGTTTCGGCAGCTCCTATTAGGACACCAATATTCCCAGCCGTCTACAACTTCCTCCAGGTTACTCGCAATAATATCTTTAGCCATGCTTGTATTTTACAATAATACTACCAAATCATCACACGCTATTTTGGTTAAAGATAATCAGGCCCGACATCCGTTCACTTGTGTGGACTGGAGGCTCCATAGCCTCAATACAATATGTTATATACGCTTTTACTGATGTTGTATCGTGAACAAATTAAAATGGTATCTCATCGGAAGAGGTAACAACCAGCCTAACCCTGTTTCGTTCCAGGCATGTAGCCAATGATGACAGCCCATTCTGACCGTTGATAAGTTCGATGGCAGTGTCAAATGTCATTGTTTGCGTCCAACCGGTTGGCTCAGCTGCATCTAATTTTTCAATGAGTTCTGCGAGCAATTCAGGATGATTAGCGATTGTAGGTAGAGCAATCTCAAGGCCCGCATTCTTAAGCCTGAACTTGTTCTCGTCATTTACGAAACTCTCGAGTATAACTCCACGAATGAATGATCTTGGATAATTCGCGTAGTCAGTTGCCAGTGCTGTAAGGTACGTATTTGCACTACCCGCTGAGCCATCAGCGGCTTGCAATATGTTTCTACCAAGCTGCTCCTGTTGATCTTCGTCAAGATCAGATACTTGTGACCGGTCGTTGTTGCTGAGCAGGCTCATCGCAATATTTTGACGGGGCCAGTTGTACGATTTTAGCTCAGAAATTAGCTCGAAATAAGCAGTCATTGTCTTTACATGGGCAGCTTTGAAGACGGCAATACCCAGCGCATAATAGGTAAGCTTCTGTGCTTCACTCAGCCTGCCTGCCTCCAATAATGGTTCCAGTCGCTTAACTCCAGTCGGTCTTTCGCTAGCGTTTGTAAGCGCATATGATACTAGACTATCATTTGCTCTTGACCCGATCGCATCGTATAACGCCCTTTTGCGCAGAAAAATGAGTTGTGATATTTGGGGGCAACCCAGAACAAACTCGTGCCACTGATCCTCATTAGCGAAACTAGTACCAACTTCTTTGAGAAACTCAGATAAAAACCACACTCCTCTCATCACTATTGGTGCTAGTGTAGGGTCGCGATACATGACCTCTAACTTGCTACTATATACGTTAGCTAGATACCTGTATGCCACGGGATCAACCCTAACGCTCATGTCATTTGCATATGCCTTGACTCGTGTCTCACTATTTTCTAGGAAATCGATATTGCCTGTAAGCTTATCAATAAAACCTTCTAGATACTTTTTGCGATATAGGGTCGGTCGACTGAGCACCTCTTCGCTTACAACATTTGCGGCACTAGCCAACTCTTCTTCTGATGGTGCCGTCTCATACGGGTGGCCGTACACGCATCGCATCGTATAAATATAGGTAAGTTTTTGTAGCACGACATCGTCTATAAGGTCATAATCCTTGGCTTTCTGCAAAATGAAGTAGTCTGCGCTGCCACGGCTTGCCTCTACCGCCTCGATCGCAGTAACCATTGGCAACGCAGCAGCATCTCTGGTGGCAGCTTCTTTGAGCTTGCGCTTTAATGCCTCGGCACAAGTGAGCCAGATTAAGATATATGCTCCCCTAAGCGCCCCTACTGCTGCCGACTGAACCGCTTCATTAAAGAGAGGCTTATCTTCTTCGATCAAAATACGATCCGCGTATGATGATATGTCCGCCATGGTTTAAGACTCCCGAGCTTTATGTGTTTCAACCAAGAACACAGTTAAGGCTAATGATGAGTTTACGGCTAAGCGAGCGTGACGAGCCGATGCCGTATAGATTACGCAGTTCAGCCATGTTATGCGATATGGTGCCCAGGTTTGAGAGCATACGTTTAATAGTGTCAGCACCCTTTGCGCTATTAGGGATTGCATCAGGTACCAGCCTTAATTCTTTGGCAGTAAGCTTAACAAGTTCAGATGCTTCTGTGCTGTTCTTGTATGCAATACCAAGCTCATCCAAGATGTGCTTACAGACTGTCTCGATGAGCTCCTTAGCGCTGCCTATGGCTGCGTCTGGATCATCTTCAATAGAGCCACTTAATCGACTAAAGGCACGCGTAATCTGGTTCTCGTCCAACACATCAGCGCCCAGTAAAACGTCCATATTACCCGTACTTCCTGCTCGCTCGGTTAAGCGTGCATCTACAAACACATAGCCATCGACTGACAAGAGTTTTATAAGTTTGTCGTACTCCGTTTTTGCCCCTTCGTAATCGTTCGGAACGCCTATTTCAATTAAGGCAATCTCAATCGCACTGATCACCTTACGAACGTCTGCACTATTATCCCAGTCAATGGATGAATAGTATCCAGATACGAGGCTCCTGCGTGCACCACTGATCGTCTCATCAGGCGTACCATATTCAATGTCGGCATCATCAAAGAAACCTGAAATCTGGTTAAGTACCGAGAAATGTGACAGATACTCTGAAAACGCACGCTTTGTCCTCTTGCTTAGTGTTTGCGGCACGGAGCTATACTCGCTCTCGTGCCATTATAATCATGCGAGCGGTCATATCGCTTACGGTATCACTAATGTTATGACTCGTTCTCATTGCACTCTGTGTTTTCAGCCTATTATTCATTGGGTTAATTATATCAAAGTACGTGTTCCTTAAGGTTATAACTATTTGACAACACAATTTGTATACTTTTTTCATACATTTTAATCTGTTAGGTCTGAGACATTGATGCTCAAAATAACGTTTACACCCCCGAAAATAGTGAGCTTTACAGATTGGTGGGTAATAAAAAAGACCTATCTATCACAGATAAGTCACTTTTGGTGCGGGTAAGGAGACTCTAACTCCTGGCCTCATCCTTGGCAAGGATGCGCTCTAACAACTGAGCTATACCCGCATAGTTGCTTAAATGATTATAGACAACACATTTCAAAATTTCAAGAGGTGAGCGGATTTTTGGAAAGAAAAAACTCCCATCTATGCGATGAGAGTGTTTTCTTGGTGGCTCCTCCCAGACTTGAACTGGGGACACAAGGCTCTTCAGGCCTCTGCTCTACCAACTGAGCTAAAGAGCCACGACAGTTGAATGATCAAACTCCGTATATTTTACTAAATTTCGAACGGTTTGCCAAGGTGTTAGGCGATAGACTGGGTTTGCGTTGGCTGCGGACACACCTATCTTGAGTGAATTCGGGATGTTTTTGCTGAGTTTGCTATGTAAATCTTTTCAATAAAAGGCGGCAATAGGCTATAATTAAGTAACTAATGTCTAATACACATACGCAAGAGCAAACATCGATACGGAGTATCGATGAGACGATAGACACCTACTTTTTGAGGAATATAGATGATGCCGCACAAATAAGCGGGTACTATGAGCAGCTCTGGCGCGATATGCACGTGCTTATCAAGTCTGGTGGAAAACGGCTGCGCCCACGCATGACGCTTCGTGCCTACGCGGCATTTGGTGGCAAAGAGAGTGCGAGTGTAGTATCTATCGCCACTTCGCAGGAACTACTGCATATGAGCTTGCTGATCCACGACGATGTGATCGACCGAGACTATGTACGCTACGGCGTTGATAATATTGCTGGTAAATATTTTAAGACTCACTACGCACATGTAGCAGATGAATCGAGCCGCATGCACTACGCGTCGAGCGCCGCGATACTTGCAGGCGACCTGCTGATATCTGGAAGTTACCGCATGATTGCCGAAAGTGGCGCCAGCGCCGAGGCTATCGCGAGTGTCATGGCTATTCATGGACGTAGTATATTCGATGTAGCTGGCGGAGAGTTGATAGATACGGAGTCCGCTTTTCGCGAACTTGGTGAAGTTGATGCACGTACGGTGGCGTTATATAAGACGGCAAGCTATACGTTTATGAGTCCGCTTACTATCGGTGCGACTCTTGCGGGTGCCTCACAAGACACACTCGATAAACTCGGGCGTTTTGCGCAGAGCTTAGGCGTGGCGTATCAGCTGCGTGACGACGTAATAGGTATATTTGGCGATGAGCGCACTACTGGCAAGCCGACTATCGGCGATATTCGTGAAGGTAAGCATACTTATATGGTAGAAGAGTTCTATTCCTTAGCTACGTCAGAACAGAAAAAACGTTTCGAGCAACATTTTGGCGACCAGTCTGTAACGCAGAAACAAGCCGATGAAATCAAAAATATTCTAATAGAAAGCGGTGCGCTGAAGAGTACGGAAAATACAATTTCAGCCTACATGACTATTGCCGAAGAAGAATTATCGCTGATAGCAGAGGGTGATGTCCAGCAGCTGCGTGAACTGATAGCTGTCGTGACGAAGCGAGACAAATAATGGAGCTCTACGAACGCGCCTCGTACGAAGTAAGTAAGCTTGTCACAGAGCGATATTCAACGTCGTTCACTATGAGTTCGAGGCTATTTGCGAGTACTATGCGCCGTGACATATATGCGATATACGGCTTAGTGCGTATAGCTGATGAAATAGTAGACACCTACCGAGGCGACGACGCACTTGATTTGCTCAAGCGACTTGAAGCGGATACATATGCTGCTATTGAGCGAAGTTATGACACAAACCCTGTGGTGCACGCATTTGCACTCACTGCGCACCGCTACGGTATTGATGAATCATTGATAGGTCCATTTTTCGATAGTATGGCGATGGATCTCAGCCCTATCGAGTATACCCCGGAGCTCTACAAAACATACATCTACGGCTCTGCAGAAGTAATAGGGTTGATGTGTCTCAAGGTGTTTTGCGTAGACGACAGTGAAATGTATCAACGACTGGCGCCCGGTGCCCGAGCACTCGGCTCAGCCTATCAAAAAGTGAATTTCTTGCGTGATGTGGCGGCGGACTATGACGAGCTTGGTCGCCTGTATTTTCCGGGTGTAGTGTACGAGAACTTCGATGATACTCAGAAACAGGCGATTGTAGACGATATAGAGGGAGATTTTTCTACCGCACGAAGCTACGTAGAAAAGTTACCAGCAAACAGCCAAAAAGCAGTACTGCTGAGCACACTGTATTACGGTGAATTGCTCGAAAAAATTAAAGCAACACCAGCGAAAGTGCTAAAAAAAGAACGCGTACGCATAGATGGCCGCCGTAAATTGTGGTTACTCGCAAGCGTAACGGCCGGGGCAAGGCGCTGATGGCAACTCGCTGCGTAATTATAGGTGGAGGCATTGGCGGTCTGGCCACTGCATCCCTCCTGGCAAAAGCTGGGCTAGAGGTTCATGTCTACGAAAAAGACAGTTTGGTCGGCGGCAGGGCGGGAAGGTTTGAGAAAGATGGCTTTGTGTTTGATACAGGTCCGTCGTGGTATCTGATGCCAGATGTGTTTGAACATTTCTTTGAGCTGATGGATGAGCCTATCGGAACCTGGCTCGACCTGCAAAAGTTAACACCCGCATACAAAGTGTTTTATGAACACACCGAGCCAATAGTAGTAACGGGCAATTTGGAACGAGATGCAGATACCTTTGAGTTAATCGAGGCTGGTGCCGGCGACGCACTGAAACACTACGTGTCTCGCAGCAAAGATATCTACGAATTGTCACTCAAGCATTTTTTGTATACCAATTTTCAAGACCCGCGCGACTTAGTGAACCTGTCGGTGCTCCGCAAAAGTCTACTGCTACCCACACTTCTCACTAAGCCTATTCATTCGTATGTTGGAAGCTATGTGAGCGACATGCGACTCAAGCAAATCCTAGAGTATCCAATGGTATTCCTAGGAACATCACCTTTCTCTGCGCCCGCGATGTATAGCTTGATGAGTGCGCTTGACTTTGATGAAGGCGTGTTTTATCCGAGAGGCGGCATGTATACGATTATCGAAAGTATCGAGGCTATTGCTCGAAAAAACCGCGTCACTATCCATACCAATAGCGAGACACAGAAAATCAACACTGCAAACGGTGTTGTGACGGGGATAACGCTCACAGATGGTGCGCAGGTTGAGGCGGACATCGTGATATCGAACGCCGATCTGCACTATACCGAGACTGCACTCTTAGATGCGCCTGACCGTTCGTACGACGAGAAGTATTGGCAGAGCAAAGAGCCCGGGCCTTCTGCACTGCTGATGTACCTGGGTGTAGATGGAGAAGTGCCGGAACTTGAACACCATAGTCTGCTGTTTGTAGACACATGGCAACAAAACTTCGAGGCAATCTATGCAGACAAACAAATGCCTCATCCAGCATCCATATATATCTCCAAGATTAGCCAGACGGATACCGGGGCGGCGCCTGCGGGTAAGGAGAACGTCTTCGTGTTGGTGCCACTTCCCGCAGGTGTTGATATCGAGGAGGTAGAGTTGGAGCAATTAGCCGACACCTATCTCGCGCAAATCGAAACTATGACAGGTGCGGATTTGCGCAGCAGATTGCTTGTGAGAGAGTTGTTTGGGCCAAATGATTTTCGGACAAAATATTACTCTTGGCAGTCGTCAATGCTAGGGCAATCCCATCTGCTTAAGCAGAGTGCGTTTTTCCGTACTAAAAATGTCAGTAAAAAAGTACGAGGACTTTACTACGTAGGCGGCTCTACGACGCCTGGTATCGGACTGCCTATGTGTCTGATAGGCGCAGAGTTGATATACAAGCGCATTGCTGGCGATAAGCGCGGCGGTAGAGTCGCGCATATCGATACAATAGGGGAGAAATCTTGATGCAATGGATATATTTGGGGCTGCTGCTCTTTAGTATTTCGGGCCTGATGACGCTAGACTGGCGGCACAAGCTTGCATTTTGGTATGATGCCCGACGCACAGCATTAACTATTGGATTTGGTATCGCAGTGTTTGTAGTTTGGGATATTTTAGGGATAGTTTTGGGCATATTCTTTCACGGCAATAGTCCGTATACGTTACCGTTTCGCCTTGCCCCCGAGTTTCCGATAGAAGAACTGTTCTTTTTGCTTTTGCTTTGTTATGTGACGTTGATATTGTACAGAGGGCTGGGTAGATGGCAACGTACCTCTTAGTTAACCTGCTATTTATGGCACTCGTTGCACTGTTGCTGCGTATACGCCCACGTATGCCGTCGCGAAAGTGGTGGATCATGCTCGCTGTGCTACTGGCGCTTACTGCGGTATTTGACTCTATGATAGTGTATTTTGAGGTTGTCGGGTACGACTCAAGCAAATTGCTTGGTGTGTATGTAGGCTACGCGCCGATAGAAGATTTCTTCTACGCGATACTCGCAGCGGTACTAGTGCCTTGGGCCTGGAATAGATTTGGAGCTAAAAAATGATGACGACACTCAAAAAACTTATCATGGTATCGCGTCCGATATCTTGGATAAATACCGCATACCCATTTGCGGTCGCGTATTTGTTAGCGGGCGGTACCAACATGACACTGCTCGCTATCGGCACGATCTTCTTCTTAATTCCGTATAACCTTCTCATGTATGGAGTGAATGATATCTTTGATTATGAGTCTGATATTCGCAATCCACGAAAAGGCGGTATCGAAGGTATGCGCGAACAAAAAGAGTTGCACCCTGTCATCGCAAAAGCGGTGGTTATCAGTACGCTTCCATTTGTTGCCTGCCTTGCGTTCGTAGGGACATTGCAGGCAAACTTGGTGCTCGCGGCCGTGCTGTTCTTTGTGATTGCATATTCCATTGCAAAGCTTCGTTTTAAAGAACGGCCGATTTTAGACTCAATCACGAGCAGCATTCATTTTGTTGGCCCGGCTGTGTATGCACTTTCGCTCACCAGCTTTTCTCCAGAGGCTTGGCCGTATATTGTAGCGTTTTTGTTGTGGGGTATGGCGAGCCATGCATTTGGGGCGGTGCAAGATATCATACCGGATAGGCAAGGGAAACTGGCATCTATCGCGACCTACTTGGGTGCGCGTGCTACTGTGTATTTCGCCGCTCTAATGTATCTATTGGCAGCTCTACTACTGTCCATGCAGCCATTGCCATATGCGATCGTCGGCGGTGTGTGTTTGGTGTATGTGGCGAATATGTTGCCGCTGCATAGTATCACCGACGAAACCTCGCACGACGCCAACAAGCCGTGGCGAAGATTTATTTGGCTCAATCTGTTTGCAGGTTTTGTGATTACGATGATTCTACTGGCAGAGAATCTGCTATAATAATCGAGATGGCGCGTTGGCGGAGCGGTTACGCAGAGGTCTGCAAAACCTTGTAGGCGGGTTCGACTCCCGCACGTGCCTCCAGAAAATGACCTTTGGTTTTCCAGAGGTTATTTTTGGTTGAGGAGCTCGAGTAGTTCTGGGAACGTCGAGTCTGTAAAGTGGCCGCGATCTTCGAATACATGACTCATGGCTGTGGGTATATCGGCTTGGAATTTTGCAAGTTCCGAGAATGGAACCGCAGGATCATCCTTGCTATGAAACAGGTGAATATCAGATGCACTTCTTTCTAGGCCAGTCGCATCACCTACAGCAAAACTGCCGCTGTCACCTGAAGATTGGTCGTCGTATACGCCTGCAATTAGGATGAGTCTGCGAACTTTCTTCTGTAGTGGAAGTTCGTGTAAGTATTTCGCCAAAAACATAGCCCCCAAGCTGTGCCCTACGAGTTGAATATCATCACCAAAGAATGGGATGAGTTTCTCGAAGTAGATCTTCCATTCGCTATACTCTGCGTTGTGGCCATTTGGAAACGCCGGCAATAGTACGTCAACGTCCGGCATATTATCGGCTACCCATGGCTTCCATTTTTTTTGAGGCAGCAATTGCTGATAGCTAATTTCACTTGCATTTAAGTCATCAATATACGACTCATACGACGAGAAGCTGTGTCCACCATGAATTATCAAGACTTGTTTCATATTTTCTAGTATACTAGGGTTTAAGCGCGGATGGTGGAATTGGTAGACACGAGAGACTTAAAATCTCTTGCCGTAAAAGGCGTGCGGGTTCGATTCCCGCTCTGCGCACCAAGAAATTATATAAGGAGGGTTCAGTTGATGGAGTTGTTGTTGGTTCTAGCCGTGGCGGTTGTAATCTTTATTCTAAGCGGAATTAAGATTATCAATCAATACGAGCGCGGTGTTATATTGACGCTCGGTAAATTTAGCGGCTTGCGTGACCCAGGGTTACGTATCGTCATTCCGATTTTTCAACGTATGATTCGTGTGGATATTCGAAGTACACCTATCGACGTACCCAAGCAAGAGGTTATCACAAAGGATAACGTCACAGTAGGCGTAGATGCGGTAGTATATTTCCGTGTAGTAGATGCGCCAAAAGCTGTCCTCGAAACCACAAACTACATCTATGCGACGAGTCAATTTGCTCAAGCTGCCCTACGCGACGTGACGGGTAACGTTGACATGGATGATTTGCTCGGCAAGCGAGAAGAGATTAGCCAGCAGATTAAAGAGATCGTTGATCGGCAGACAGACCAATGGGGTATTGATGTCGAAGCAGTAAAGGTCCAGAATATTGAGCTACCGACAGATATGAAGCGTGCGATGGCAAAACAAGCCGAAGCTGAGCGAGAGCGTAGAGCTGTTATCATCACTGCCGAGGGTGAGAAAGCTGCTGCAGCCGCTGTCGCTGAGGCTGCTGCTATGTTGACTAAGGTGCCGGGCGGTATCAATATTCGTACACTTCAGACACTTGAAAAAATCAGTACTGAGCCAAGTCAAAAAACATTATTTGTTCTGCCCGCCGAGTTGACAGATGTTGTGAGTCGAATACTGCACAAGTAAACCACTGGTTTAAAGTGCTTGAACAGGGTATAATTAAAAGTACATAAACTCTCTAAAGAGAAGGGAATAAGACACATGACAACCGGGATAGTAATATTGCTGATTATCGTCGCACTGCTCGTAATTGTAGGAATTTTCCTCTGGGCAACATACAACTCATTAGTTACATTGAAGATTCGAGTCGATGAAGCTTGGAGCGATATCACTGTGCAGCTCAAACGCCGTGCAGACTTGATACCAAATCTCGTCAACAGCGTGAAAGGCTACGCGGCACATGAAAGTGGTGTATTTCAGGCAGTAACTGAAGCACGTTCAGCTATTATGGATGCAAAGGGCGTTAAAGAGACCGCGGATGCTGAGAATATGCTCGAGGGTGCGCTTAAAAGCCTATTCGCAGTTGCTGAAGCTTACCCAGACCTCAAGGCGAATGAGAACTTCTTGCAGCTACAGAATGAGCTTGTTGATACCGAAGACAAGATTCAAGCTTCACGCCGCTTCTACAACGGTGGTGTACGAGATCTCAATACGAAGATTCAAGTCTTCCCAAACAATGTTTTCGCCGGCATGCTAGGATTTAGCGAGCGTGATTTCTTCGAAGTAGAAGACATGGCATCTGTCGAAAATCCTGTTGAAGTAAAGTTCTAAAATATACCGATAGAGGAGTCGTAAAGTACAGATATGTATAGTGCAATAGCGTCAAACAAACGGAACACATTGCTTATTATGGCTGTGTTCGTGGGTCTTATAGGTGCAATAGGATGGGTGGTGAGTAGCTTTTATGGCAACTCTTCCATTACCTATTGGGTTATTGGTGCCGCTGCAGTCTATGCGTTGATTCAGTATTTTGTAGCCAGTAAGCTCGCTGTCGCTATGACGGGAGCTAAAGAAATACAGAAGAAAGACAACCCGCGCCTGTACAGGATAGTGGAAAATCTTTCTATCACTGAAGGTATGCCCATGCCAAAGGTGTACGTCATAGACGACCCAGCGCCAAATGCGTTTGCGACTGGACGTGATCCTAAGCACGCAATTGTTGCCGCTACCACGGGTATTATGGAGGTCATGAACGACCGTGAACTCGAAGGCGTGATGGCTCACGAGCTTGGCCACGTAAAGAATTACGACATCCGTGTATCGATGATAGCGTTTGGACTTGTCAGCGCGATAGCACTACTCTCGGATATTGTGATTCGTATGTTCTTCTTTGGCGGAAGCGACAATCGTAACGCAAATCCTATTATGATAGTGGTAGGTGTGGTTATTATCATACTCGCGCCTATAATCGCAGCAATTGTGCAGATGGCCGTCAGTCGACAGCGAGAATATCTCGCCGATGCAACAGGCGCGATGACTACCCGTGATGCAGAAGGTCTCGCGAGTGCGCTAGAAAAGCTGCGCGATCATGGGCGTCCTATGAAGCGACAGAGCTCATCGACCGCTCATTTGTTTTTCAATAATCCACTCAGTTCAGGATTCTTTAACAAGCTTTTTAGTTCACATCCTCCGCTCGACGAGCGTATCGCACGGCTGCGAAACAACGCGGCTAAATTCTAATAACAGATATTGGATATCATGCCAAGTAAAAAACACATTTCTAAGAAGCCGCTCAAAAGTACTAGTACATCTACAAAAGCACAAAAAGCCACAGGTCGTAAAAGATTCGGGCTTCGTACTGTAGCCGGTTGGTTCGCTAGCCGATGGAATAGCGTGACCGCTAGGCGTCGCAATTTTCTTGCGCGCCGTCCGCACCGTAGCTTTCAGCTCACTCGCCGCCGAGACTACGCACGCTCAATGAAGCTTCCGGGATATTTTTCGTTTACTTTTGAGGTGGCGGGGTTGCTGTGGCGACGAAAGGTCACCTTTGGTTTGTTAGGGCTAGTGTTTATGTTGTTGACGACAGCCTTTGGTCTGCTCGGTAGCGAAGCTGTATATACGCAGTTTATAGACTCTATGGACGTGAGTGCACCCGACGGACTGTTTGAAGGTCTTGCCGGAGAAGCTGGTCGCGCTGGGCTGCTCCTACTGACTTCTGTAACTACGGGACTCACGGGTGAGCTAAGTGAGGGTCAGCAAATTGCCGCAGGGTTCTTCTCGCTGTATATTTGGCTGACGGTCGTGTGGCTGCTACGTAATATTGTTTCAGGGAAAAAAGTAAAGCTCAGAGATGGACTGTATAGCGCAGGTTCGCCAATCCTATCAACATTTTTGCTGTTCATGGTGCTGATTATTCAACTGGTGCCAATGGCGATTGTTATTATTATCGCTCAGGCGGGTTGGCAGAGCGGCTTTATACAAGAGGGTGTGGTATCCATGGCTGCAGGACTTGGCTTGGCACTTGTCGTAGTTGCCTCTCTTTACTGGGTGGTAAGTACATTCTTCGCGCTTGTCATCGTAACGCTTCCTGGTATGTATCCTTTTCGCGCACTGGCGATTGCAGGTGATTTAGTTATTGGTCGTCGGTTACGTCTATTGTACCGAGTTATATGGCTCCTTCTTACGGTTGTGTCTACCTGGGTAGTCGTGATGATTCCGACTATTGTGTTAGACGGGTTACTAAAGTCCCGATTCGATCAAATTGCATGGGTGCCGATCGTGCCGGCAATGCTACTTCTCATGACGACAATTACGGTCATATGGTGCGCATCCTATATCTATATGCTATATCGAAAGGTGGTCGACGATGACGCAAGTCCAGCCTGATGTGCGTATACGCGAGCTGCGAAAACTTATAGACCAGTATAGCTATGAGTATCATGTTCAGGACGCTCCGAGTGTACCTGATGCTGTATACGATAGCTTGTTCGGCGAACTCAAGCAACTTGAATTAGAGCATCCGGAGCTTGTGACGGCAGATAGTCCAACCCAGCGTGTGGGTAATGAACTAAAAGATGGCTTCCAGAAGGTAGCCCATAGCGCTCGCATGCTGAGTCTTAATGATGTGTTTGATGTAGACGAAGTGCGGGCATGGGTGACGAGGATGGACAAGTTGCTGCCCGGCAGCGCACATGAATTTTTTGCTGATATCAAGATGGATGGTTTGGCATGCGCGCTTATATATCAAGACGGAATGCTCGTACAGGCAGTAACTCGCGGTGATAGTTATGTAGGTGAAGACGTGACAAACAACGTGCGTACAATAAAAAACGTGCCACTACGACTGCGTCAACTCGAAGGTTTTGAGACATTTCTAACAGGTAGAACAGAGATCCGTGGTGAAATAGTGATGCTGAAAGATGATTTTACGGCACTAAATCTTGCGAGAAAAGCAGCGGGCGAGCAGGCATTTGCAAACCCTCGCAATCTCGCCGCTGGTACAATTCGACAACTTGACCCACGACTTGTTGCAGCCAGGCCACTTCATTTTCGTGGATATGACGTGCTGCGCGAAGATGCGGGAGATGTCCCTACGAACATGTTTGCCTACGAGGCGATGACGGCTCTGGGTATAACGCGTAACCATGAGGCAAGTGTGTTTACGAGCATCGATGATGCGATGCGTTTTGTCGAGCATATTGGCGAAGTGCGTGAGAAACTTGCGTTTACTACCGATGGGTTGGTGATCAAAGTAAATGACCGCGCCCAGTTTAGCAAGCTTGGTGTAGTGGGTAAGCAACCTCGTGCAGCGGTCGCCTATAAATATGCCGCCGAACAGGCAACTACTATTGTAAAAGATATCGTGATAAGTATTGGTCGAACAGGTGCGGCGACACCAGTTGCAGTCTTCGATCCCGTCGTGGTTGCCGGCACGACCGTGCAGCACGCAAGCCTTCACAATGCTGATGAGATCGAGCGAAAAGATATACGTATTGGTGACACGGTTATCATTTTTAAGGCAGGGGATATCATACCGCAGGTGGAAAGTGTAGTGCGAGAACTCCGACCGGATCATACTGAGAGATTTGACTACCAGCAAGCGCTTGCCCAGCAGTATCCCGAGCTAGAGTTTGAGCGGACTGGTAAGGATGTCGTGTATCGAGTGAAAGGTGCAAGTGGTGACCTAATGTTAAAGCGCTCGGTAGAATATTATGCCAGCAAATCGGCACTTGATATTGATACGCTTGGCGAAAAAAATGTGGTTGCATTGGTGGACGCGGGACTCGTTAAAAGCGTCGCGGATATCTATAGACTCACAGTCGAAGACCTACTGAAATTAGATCGCTTTGCCGATATATCTGCAAAAAAACTTATCAGTGCGATTCAGGCAAAAAAGAACCCAAAACTTGAAAAATTCATCCTTGGTTTAGGCATTCGTCATGTTGGCGCGCAGACGGCCATCGATCTCGCGACCGCATATCACTCAATTGACGCGCTTAAGTTAGCGACAATCGACGAACTGGAGAAAATTGATGGTATTGGCAAGGTAGTTGCCGAGTCGATCGTGGCATGGCTTTCCGACGAAGATAACCTAGCATTACTCGATGCCTTTGAAGAGTACGATGTTCGGCCACACTATGAACAGAAGACAGGTAAGCTCAGTGGTCAGAGTTTTGTTGTTACTGGCTCACTCGAAACGTTGAGCCGTGACCAAGCTGCCGATGCTGTACGTGCCCGGGGCGGCGTGTTTCAGACGAGTGTAGCCAAAGATACGACCTATTTGGTTTCTGGCGGCAAGGTGGGTGCGAGCAAGCTTAAAAAAGCTCAAAGTTATGGAACAAAGATTATAGACGAGCAAAAATTCATCGATTTACTACGCTAGCAACTTCGCTAAAATCATAAAAACAACTGTGTTCGGCAACAGGTAAATTTGTTACAATGAAAGCTACAATGTTAATGCTTATTGTTGTGATTCATGGATAAGTTTGTCTACTACTATGACTGGCAGGTCGATATTTGGCCACGCGTACCTCGTCTTCAGCAGTCAGAACAAGGTTTTACCAGCGCCTACACTGGACTTGTTACGCTTGCGGATGGCTCACTGGTATTTGTGAAATGTGCCACTGATGAAAATTCAGCACACTGGGCACGCAAGGAACTCAAAGCGTATAAGGAGCTCCAAGCGGCGGGCTATGATTACATACCGCGTCTACTTGCCGCAAACGCCGAAGGCACCGCATTTGCTACACAAGCACTGATAGGCTATGATTTTTCACCACAATGGAATACAGACAAGCTCCATGCGGTTATGCGCGCACGCAAAGACCTTAAGGCTGCACGATATTTATTTGAAGCTGATCAAGACTTTTCTATGCGCAAAGTGGTTGGCGTACAAAACCGCTGGCCAATGTTGCTTGACTCTAATGTTCTTGGTCGCGCGAATGAAATTTTACGACAAAGTCAGGGTGTATCGGTAAGCGGTGTGATGGTTGAACGTTGTGTGGCTGCTATGCAGAATTGGCATGTGCGCCAAGATACGCTTGTTCATGACGATCTGCGAGCAGATAACTTCGCCTATGACCCGCAAACTAAAACAGGCAAACTGATTGATTGGTCGTGGCTTTGTGTCGGGGATGACGCACTCGACGTCGCGTCACTATGCGTAGGTATTGAAAGCAGCGGCTTTAACGTATACGGTATGTATCCGGATTTATTCGATGAACAGGCCATTATATCTACGCTAGGCTACTGGCTTGAGGTGCTCGGCACAAGCGATGGGCAGCTCACGGATGTACGAGTGTCGCAGGCAGCAACAATCAAGATATGTTACGACCTTTTGGCAGCGCGTACGCAGCTCACCGCATAGGTTAATAGCCGGTGAAATAATCCGTTGTGATAGTTCTGTGCGTATGGAATCTACCATAGCGGGAGGGCCAGAAATGTATACGTAGTGATTAGGCATGTCTGTTACGTATTCGCGAAGCATTTGCGCCGAGAAATTATCAGGTGATTGTGCTGTTATAGGTACGAGGGTTATATCTAGCGTAGACGTTGCTTTTTCAAGGAAATTCCGATATGTCATGGCATCAGCTGTATGTGTAATGTAGAAAAGGGTAATCTTGCGGGTGTCGGCGTCGTGAATCATTTGGGTGATCATAGAGCGAAACGGTGTAATGCCGATACCGCCAGCGATCAGTACTACGGGTACCTCGACTTTCGCAGGTAGCCTGAAATCTCCTCCGATGTAGGTGCCTCGCACGATTGTGTCTGGTTGGAGTGAGGCGAATGCCCGCTTGAAACTACTGGCGTGGTTGGTAGGAATTTTCGTGGTGAGGCGTATGTATTGCTCGCTAGGTGCTGATGCGAGAGAAAAGATGCGTCTTGTGCCCCTTGCGTCTTGTTGTTTGTGTGGCAGATTGATCTCGATATATTGGCCCGCTACATAAGGAATGCGTGCGAGTGGGAGCGCACGCAGCTCATAAACATTCGGTGCAATTTCTCGGATGTCTTTAATGCGCATGCGTAACGCTCCGGTGCGACTGCCGAGAAGGAACGCACCCGCATTACCAACGAGCAGTGCAACGCTTGGTGTTGATACGAACGGTAGCTGTGCGCTGTACAATACGCCCGTTAAGCCCGCGTACAGTAGCTGGGAGTGCTTAGTAGCGGGTGACGTGAGTGGCTCTGTGAGCATGACGGCAGCAAAAAATACCAATGGACCGGATAAGATGTCTAAACGCAAAGCTTCATGAACAGGAAAGCTAGAATACCCGGCCACTACTGCGGAGACGGCGAGTGCTGTGAACAGGAACATACCTACCATGGCATAACGGCGTGTTTTCGTAACAATCAGTATACCGGCAATAATTACGACTGGAAGCAGCAGAGGGGTGGCAACCCACCAAAAAGAAGCTGATAATCCAAGCAGGCTACCGAGTGTGAGTGCGACTGCCGCTGGATTGAAGATGTGTCTACCGCGCCACACAAGCATATACTTAGAGGCGACTGCAATACCACTCACTAGCGCAAGGTTGAGCAGTTCTGTAGCGTTTTCGCCTGGCGCAAGTGTGAGGTATAAAATGAGTGCAGTAATGAGACCGGATGCTCGATGGTGCGCTGTACCAACAGTCCATGCAAAAAGCAGACTCACTATATAGGAGCTAGCGAGCACAACGCTCAGTGTAGCAATGAGTGTACCGAAGGAAAACCCGAGTTCACCAAGCGCACTTAATAGTAACGATGTTGCTACGATAAGACAGAGTGCATATACCGTCACCTGATACATAGTTAGGGAGTTGGTGAGTGCTTCGAGCGGCCGCGTGATTCTATACATATAATTCTATCTCCTTGCTTACAGCATACTGTAGCTTGCCGTCGTCGTACATGACAATACTTTTGCAGTTTTGAATGATCGATGCGACCTTAGCCGGTGCAATAAAGAAAAGCGCTGTACTCGCCATGTCAGCTTGCATCGCCGAGGGCGCAACGGCCCAAGATGCTATGACGCGTGAGACAGGAGTATTGTCTCGTGCGTCGACTATATGGTGCAAATTATCACTCCATGTGCGTCGATTACTGCTTGAGCCACAGAGTGCTTGATCTTCCAAGGTTACTACTCCAATCGCGCGTGTGTGATCCTGGGGGTGTTCTAGTCCTATTCGTTCTGTTGCGGCACCAACAAATATATCGCCGCCAGCATCTATGCTGTAGTCTAGTGTATCGATTTTGAGTAACCTGGAAATGCGATCTACAAGCAGGCCTTTACCACCGGCTCCGATATCTATGAGTGTCGGAGTTTTAAGCTCAAGTTGTTCGGGATGAAGTACGAGCTGAGTTTGCCAGCTGTTCGCTGTTTCAATAGTAGCTTTTGGCCGCAGCGAATAACGTGCGTCGTAACCCATGTCTTCGAGCGTCCGGCCAATTAAAGGGGTGATAGCTCCTTTGCTTACATCGTACAGCTGCTCATACAGGTGCAGCATGTCGTACTCGTCTTGATCGAGCGGAATGTTACCGATCCTACGACTACGCTCTGAGACCAAAGAGTCGCTACGAAAGCGAGACCACTTATTATCGAATGCTTGGATTATGCTAAAAAGTTCAGACAGTGTGTTCGCAGGGAGTTGCTCTGGTGTGTGTATTTGCCAAGATGTACCAATAGCTTCAAACGATAGTTTACGCAGCCGACTCAGCCTCCTGTCGAATGGTCTCGATGGCCTCGTTAAACCCTGTTGAGGTAAGTGATGAGCCAGAAACGCGCGAAACATCTATTTCATCAATATTTTTTCCAACTACAATATCGGCAATTTTTTCACGAAACATTGATTGGTAGCGAGCGGAGTCACCAGAACCACTTCCTGCTACTTCAACGTCTGTTATGGCGTTACCTGCAAGCGTTAGTGAAACGTCTACAGATTCGATGCCGCCAGGTGTTCTGTAGCTGCCGCTTGCAGTGTAGTCGCCATCTTTGTATGCGCCACTGGTGTCAGCATTGCTGGATGTGCCTGTGTTCGAATTGCTTCCGGTAGTAGAGCTTGTTTCTGAGCTGTTTGGACTTTCGCTTTGTCTGTTGAGTAGTATTGCTGCGCCTGTGCCGCCGGTGGCGATCAGGGCTATTGCGATGATACCTATTAGTTTTGTTTTGCTAGGTTCCACGTATCAGATTCTCCTTAAATACTACTTTTGTATGAGAATAGCATATAACGTGAACATGAGGAAAAGCTTAAATTATATTTCTGCTACAATTAGTATATGAACCAAGCGAAGCGTCAAACGAAAAAAGTGATGATAGGTATCGTTGGTGGCCTAGTGCTTTTGGTGGGAATCGTAGCGATTCCATATCCAGGGCCGGGCTGGCTAATTGTTTTCAGTGGCCTTGCGATACTTTCGACAGAATTTGCATGGGCGAAAAGAATACTACACTACTCGCGTGGTAAATATGATGCGTGGCAAGCTTGGCTTGCGCGTCAAAAAGGCTGGGTTCGGGCGCTTTTCTGGACGCTCACTGCGACTGTGGTAGTTGCGACACTTTGGCTGCTGAATGGCTATGGCTTTATTAATCAAATATTGGGTCTTGGCTGGGATTGGGTCGAGTCGCCGCTACCGATACCAGGAAAGTAATAGAGGATTGCGCTTGCGCTTTTGGTGCTGATCTGGGATAATGACGCTTGAGCTGGTGCGCAAAGGGGCAACCTTTGCCGCGACACGAAAAACAAATACAGTCAAACACAAAAAGTGCCCCGGGTGGGCGCGTAGCAGCTCATACTTGAGAAATTATATGATACAACGCGACAATCTTGCATTGAGGTGTTTTTCACCGCTAGTGATGATTGCGACATTCTTATTCGAGACCGTCGCTGCACTTATAGTGCTAGTTCGCAACCGACAGACTATAGAAGCACGATTAATCATCGCGCTTCTTATTTGTTTGGCCGTATTTCAGCTGGCTGAATACATGATATGCGAGACAGCACTAGGCTTGTCGAGTCTTGATTGGTCGCGTGTAGGCTGGGTGTCGATCTCGTTTTTGCCGCCATTAGGTGTCCACCTAGGCATGGCAATTGCAAAGCGTCACAATCCATTTCTATTATGGCCTGGGTATATTATCGCTGTTGCATTCTCTGTATATTTTTTAACAGTAGGTCATGGTATACAGAGTAGCGCTTGTCTCGGCAACTACGTCATATTTGAAGTGTCTAAGCCTGCGCTTCAGTACTATATACTCTACTACTACATCTGGCTTGCTGTGGGTATCGCAGCAACTATCACGTACGCAAGCAGTATCAAGCAGCAAAACCGACGATCTGCGCTACGATGGCTTGGTGTTGGCTATGCGGTATTCATTATCCCTACTATCGCTGCAAACCTGATAGACCCCAATACTATCCAAGCGATTCCAAGCATCATGTGTGGTTTTGCGGTGCTGTTGGCTGCGATATTGCTATTCATCATCACTCCACGCATTTGCAGTCCTCGTAAATCTAAAAAATCTGTATAATAATACCAGTTAACAATTGAAAGATATGGGGCATTAGCTCAGTTGGCTAGAGTGCTTGCATGGCATGCAAGAGGTCGGCGGTTCGAGCCCGCCATGCTCCACCATAGAAATTATTGACGATATTGGTTATGCTATGAGGTAACATGTTCAAAAATTATATTCAGAAAAAACTAGAGCACTACGTCGTCAAATACCTGGAAGCGCATCCGGACGTAAAACTTGTATGCGTTGCGGGAAGCGTCGGTAAGACGAGTACAAAGACAGCTATTGCAACTGTGCTGTCACAGCAATACCGTGTGCATATGCACGAGGGCAATCACAACACCGAAATGAGTGTACCGCTAGCTATCCTTGGTATTGATTACCCTGGCCAAATTCGTAGTCCACTCGCATGGTGGTCGGTATTCCGAGCAGCGAAACTAAAAATCAAATCCGAGAGTGACGTAGATATTATTATTCAAGAGCTGGGTGCGGATAGGCCCGGTGACATCGCTTCTTTTGGTCGTTATCTGAAAGCGGATATCGGTGTGATTACTGCGGTAACACCTGAGCATATGGAGAATTTCGGCACGCTTGATGCTGTTGCAACGGAAGAGTTGAGTTTAGGCAACTTTAGTAAGATAGTGGTGATAAACCGCGACGATATCGATGGACGCTTTGCACAGATGCTCATGAATCCCAATATCGACACCTACGGCACGAGCGGTCAATCAGAATATAGTTTCGTCGACGAAGATTTCACCGTCGATGGCGGGCATAAGGGCTACTTTACTAATCCGGAGTTTCAGAACAACCTCCATGCAACACTGCATGTGCTCGGTGAGCACAATGTGCGCCCAATAGTTGGAGCGGTTGCCGTGGCGATTCGGTTTACTATGGCACCCGAGGCGATAGTGCGCGGCGTTGAAGCTATACGACCAATACCAGGACGCATGAGGCCACTTAAGGGTGTGAATGGCTCACTCATTATCGATGACACCTACAACTCTAGCCCCGCGGCAGCTCGCATGGCGATTCAGACCCTCATTAATCTTCCTGCTCCTCAGCATATTGCAATACTTGGCAGTATGAATGAACTGGGCGCCTCATCGCAAGTTGAGCACGAGCAACTCGGACGCATGTGCACGCCCGACCAAATAGATTGGGTTGTGACGGTTGGCGAACAGGCTGCGCAATATCTAGCTCCCGCAGCAAAGGCTAACGGCTGCTCGGTAAAAAGCTTCCCCGATGCTATTAGTGCCGGTTCATTCGTTCACCAGTTTATAGAGCAGAATGCAATTGTGCTCGCAAAAGGCTCCGAGGGCGGTATCTTTGTAGAAGAGTCGGTTAAAGTATTGCTCCATAGTATCGACGACAATGCCCATCTTGTACGCCAGACCCCGGAGTGGCTTGAGGCAAAGTCGCAGTTTTTCTCACGTTTTTAGCATAAATGATATAATTGAAGTAATCATTGAAGAGAGGGGACAGTATGTCTGAGTCGCGTGCAAAAAAAATCGTCGGAAAGTTAGATAGTCCATATCAACGTATTGGTGTATTGCTTGTCGGTATGGTAGTTGCCATTGCCCTAGTGTTTGGTATTAACATGATCGTACAGGGGTTTGGAGGCAATGAAAAGAAGATTGCCGATGCGCTCCTTCAAACGCTTAAAGAAGATCGAATAAACGGCGAATTTACTCTGGCACAACAGGCTCAAGCAAATACTTTTGATGCTAAAGGTACCTTCAGTGTCGACAATCTCAAAAAAGCTGAGCTTAGTACTCAGATTAATGGTAAATTCCAAGACGACACACTAAACATACCTATTAAAATAGCAAGCGATTTCGAAAGTGGAACAACCTATGTGCATGTTTCAAATGCCGAAAGTACCGCAACGACAATAGCATCTTCTGCTCCGGCAATCGAAAAGGACTTGACGTCTATTGCGCAGAAGATTAACGACAAGTGGGTTAAGCTTGATCAAGGGAAAGACTCGGGCGGCAATAATTGTGTCGTACAACTGTTTGAAAAAATTGGTCAAAATGAAGACGGTGCAAAAGAGCTTGCGAAAGCCTATGCAGGCAATCGATTTGTGAAGGTGAGTGACGTTGAGGTGAAGGACTCTGGTCGTGAGGAGTACACGGTTGAGTACAAGCAAGAGGAGATGGCGGGATTCGTGCAGAGTCTCAAACAGACCGATATATTTAAGTCAGTAGACGGTTGCGATGAGACGTTCGACCTATTTAACTCTCAGGCAACAGCTCAGCAACCAGCGCAGCCACAAGCCGAGGGCAGCAACAACGATACGAAGATAATCGTAGAGGGCGGCAAAATTGTTGAAATGGTTAATGTCACTTCAGTGGAGAACCAGGTAAATACTGTGCGAGTAGCGTTGAATTTTGAGAAGGGCGAGGCTGTAGTCATGCCAACCGAAAATATCGTAAAGTACGAAGCACTCCAGTCGGAGCTTGCGTCACTTGGTAAATTGTTCCAACAAAGTCAAAGTTCAGGCACTACTCAGCCAGGCATACAGCAAACAATACCGCAATAGTCATTGCTTGCTAGCACATACATAAGTGGTATGCTATAACAGTAAGCATAGAATAACTTCAAAAAGGGTGATAGATGGATAAGCAAACTACCAAGAAAAAATCTTCAGTCAAACGTAATGGGCTGATAGCGGCTGCGGCAGTATTGGTGTTGATTATAGCAATTGTTGTCGTTGGCTTGGTAATGTTTTTCCAGAGTCCAGAGAAGAAGATTGCTGATGGACTCGCAAATCTCATAAAAGCAAAATCAATCGGCTTCGAAGGCACTATGGTTGCGACAAGTAGCCTTGGTGACGTGACCGCAACTGTCAGTGGACAAACAGACAAAAAGGTTGCTGGGGCTGATATAGCATTTCAGTATACGGCCGAAGACGATAGTAAGCTTGATGGCAAAGTCCAATCAATAGTCGACCAAGATGGAACGCTATACGTTAAGCTAGAAGATCCAAAGAAGTTCACCGAGCAGTATGCTGATACATTTTTGAGTAATCTCTTTGGCCAAGTCGGCGGCAGTTCGTTAACTCCTGAACAGCGAGCGATCTTCTTTGCACCAATGCGACAGAGTATTGTAAATATCGGTGATAAACTAGACGACCGGTGGATAAAGATAACTGAATCAGATATCCAATCCTTTACCGGAGAAAGCGGTGGTGGAACTGATTGTTACATAGCCTTTAGCCAGAAACTCGATAGTGACAAATCTGCACGTAACAATCTCGCTGCAGCATACGTGAAGTATCGCTTCATAAAGATTGAAACATCTGTCGAAGACGACGAGTATGGCAAGGGGTATACTATTTCGCTTGACCAAGCAAAACTTAAAGACTTTAAAGACGCGGTTTCTGACAATGCGGCAGTTAAGGAACTAGGTTCTTGCGGACTTGATGTCTTGACTCTTGGCGCCAATAGCGACATGAGCGATCAGTCTATAGACATATGGATGAACGACCTATCGAACGAAATTACTCGGGTACGCTATACGAAACCAGACGGTGAGCGCACTACCGCAGTAGATATGAAGCTCAGCTACAATGTGCCTGTTGACGTGTCTACGCCAGCAGATGCTACTACACTAGAAGAAGTGTTACCGACGCTTCTTGGTACTCAGTAGCTAGTCCATACCCTAAGCAGCAAACTCACTCCACCTTCGCCGTGGAGTTTGCTGTATACTAAGTATGTATGAGACGCTATAATCCGACTGAAATAGAACCCAAATGGCAGCAAATCTGGACCGACGATAAGCGGTATCAGGCACGTGATTTTGATGACAGACAAAAATACTATGTGACAGGCATGTTCCCGTATCCTTCCGGCGCGGGTATGCACACCGGTCATTTTTTTGAACATTCTATTGTTGATGCAGTCGCTCGATTTCGGCGAGCACTCGGTCATAACGTAGTCTACCCGATGGGCTGGGACAGCTTTGGTTTACCGGCAGAAAATTATGCCATTAAAACAGGCATAGCTCCTGCGGTCGTGACAAAGCAGAATATCGCTAATTTCAAACACCAGCTTACGCGCGTCGGCGCAAGTATCGATTGGTCGAGGGAAATTAACACTACCGATCCAGAGTACTACAAGTGGACCCAATGGGTGTTTACGCAGATGTTTGAGCGCGGGCTTGCGTATCAAAAAGATTCGCTGCAATGGTGGTGTCCTGTTGATAAGACGGTGCTAGCCAATGAGCAAGTGGAGGCGGGTAAATGTTGGCGCTGTGGTAGCGAAGTCGAGAAGAAGTCTATGAACCAATGGTTCTTCAAGATCACCGACTACGCTGATGGTCTCCTCGAAAACACACCAGACTTAAACTGGCCAGAAAAAATTAAGACTGCCCAAACAAATTGGATTGGCCGCTCGCAAGGTGCAGAAATCGATTTTGCTGTTGATGGTAGTAGTGAGCTGATTACGGTATTTTCTACACGTCCCGATACGCTGTTTGGTGCAACGTTCTTAGTGCTTGCACCAGAACATCCTATGGCGAGATCACTTGCGACAGACGAGATGCGCGAAAACGTCGAAAGCTACATAACGAATGCTGTCAAAAAGTCTGAAATAGAACGTCAAAGCGAGGGTAAGGAAAAATCGGGCGTATGGACGGGAAGCTACGCTATCAACCCGATAAATGGTAAGCAGGTGCCTATATGGGTAGCTGACTATGTCTTGGGTGGCTATGGCACCGGTGCAGTGATGGCCGTACCTGCACATGATCAGCGTGACTATGATTTTGCAACTAAATATGGATTACCTGTTGTGCAGGTCGTTGCAGACTATGCTGTTATGAGTGGAGAGATTGCACCACGGGATGATTGGCCAACCCGTGAAAAGCAGGTTGTAGATGCCATTATAACCGACGGAGAAGGCAACTATCTACTTCAAGTAGAGCATGTTGACGGCTCTGAGGACGTGCATTTTGTTGGCGGTGGAGTTGATGAAACGGATGATACGGTCGAGGCTGCGCTTAGGCGTGAAATACGTGAAGAGGTAGGTTATACGTCCATTGTAAGTGTTCACCAAGCTGCGCCGTTTAGCGCTGCCTACGCGCAGCGTAGATTGAAAAATCGCAATCACAAGACTCGTGGTGCATATTATGAGGTGGTTGTTGACCCGACCGTGCAAGTTCGAAGTGAAATCGATGACGGGGTACATGAAATAATATGGGTACCTAGAGCTGAAGTCGCAGGTAAGATTAATTGGTCTACGCACGCAGCTGCATGGGAAGACTATTTGAACGGAAAGACTGTCGACATCAATGTACGCGAAGGACTCTTGGTAAACTCCGGCGCGTTTGATGGTGTGCACACGAGCGATGCGCGCGAAGAAGTTGTTGCGTGGTTGGAGCGGCAAGGACTTGGCAGAAGTAAAGTGACATACAAGATGCGTGACTGGCTCATAAGCCGTCAGCGTTATTGGGGTGCGCCTATTCCTATTATTCACTGCGACGAGCATGGAGCAGTACCTGTGCCGCAGGCGGATTTACCGGTAGTGTTGCCGGAAATAGAAGATTTCGCACCGAAAGGTGACGGCAAGTCAGCACTTGCTAGAGAAGTCGACTGGGTTAACACGACATGCCCTACATGTGACAAGCCAGCAAAGCGCGAAACCGACACTATGGACGGCTATGCGTGCAGCAGCTGGTACTTATTGCGCTACACAGACCCACGCAATAGCGAGCAGGCATGGAGCCCCGACAAAGCAGCCTATTGGTCTCCAGTAGATATGTACATAGGTGGCGACCACGCAGTCGCACACTTACTCTACGTGCGTTTCTGGAATCATGTGTTTTACGATATGGGCCTCGTACCTTCGAAAGAACCTGTCAAGCAGCTCGTGTACCACGGCTTGATACAGGCAGAAGACGGTACAAAGATGAGTAAGAGTAAAGGCAATGTAGTTGATCCGCTCGAGGTGATAGACGCCGGGTATGGTGCTGATGCGCTCCGTACGTTCGAGCTTTTTCTCGGACCTATCAACGAAAACTCCAATTGGAGCAGTAAGGGTATCGCGGGTATCTACCGCTTCCTTAACCGTGTGTGGACGCTCGTGCAAGAATATGACGAAAGTGACAAATCTGGCACGAGTGATGTAAAGAAATTAGATAACCTGACGCATAACGCTATTAAAAAAGTCACTTCCGACATCAACCGCCTGAGCTTTAATACGGCGATTGCAACGCTTATGGAGTACGTCAATGAACTATATAAGCTTAAGACAGCCGGCTATTCACCCGAGTGGCACGGAGCGCTTGAAACGCTTGTAGTGTTATTGCAGCCGTTTGCCCCTCATATGACGGCAGAGCTCTGGCAGCAATTGGGCCACGATTCGCAGCTAGACTTTGAGTCTTGGCCGCTATTTGATGAGGAAAAGATCGTTCGCGACATCATGACTATTATTGTACAAGTGAATGGCAAAGTGCGCGCGAAGCTTGAGCTTGCTGCCGATATGAGCGAAGAGCATATCAAGGCTGCTGCGCTTGCTGATGAGCGGGTGAGTGGATTTGTTGGTGATAAAAAACCGACCAAAGTGATATATATCCCTGGTCGGCTTGTCAGTGTAGTTGCGTAGGGATTACTTGATGAGATCCGGCGTTACTTGTACTTCGAAATCGGTACCAAATTCACCTGTATCATCTGGCGCACCGTCATACTCGCCATATCGTACGCTAACTTCATATCCTGGCTGAACACCACCAGCTTCCGTATATTCGCGTTGCGCTTCCTTTGTGATGTGCTGTTGATCCTCGAGAGAAAGATCGGGCTGTATGTTGCGCGCACCATTAATTGCTGCTTCTACTACCGTATCTCCCTGTCCAAGTTCTAATGTTTCGACGCTGGTCGTATAGAGAGACTGGTCAGGGGTTTTTGGTATTGTTTCGGTTGCTTTATGTGCTCCGAAACTTGCTATGCCTATGCCGGCAGCTGCAATCGCACCTATAGCGATAGCTCTCCGGCGAGTGTAGTTGGGCTGGTTTTCTATTTCTGTTTTTGGGGCTGCATTGTGATTCATATTTACATAATAACATAAGCATTACTTTATGTCAATACGCCTCTTGAGCAATATGCTGTTCTGTAGTATACTAAACGCTAGTTTGTAAATAAAATAAGGAGAATTCTGATATGGGTCAGCCAAAAAAGCAGAGTAGCCCTCGTAAAACAGGTCTACGCCGTAGCCACCTCGTGCTAAAGCTTGCGCGTCGCGTCAATGGCACATCGCCAGTTAAGGTTAAGACAACTAAACGCGAAACAGGAAAAAAGTAAGTAAATAGGCGATATGTCGCCTATTTTCACGTAATAATTTACACATCGGTTTGCGAGTAAGCATAACTATATTTTGCCTCCCTTGCTCTGTCGATGTATAATGAACACAAACGATATTAAAGAAGAAAGAACGTTAACGACATGGCTTCAAACCGACATCTCGGCAGAATCGTAGCTCTTCAGAGTCTCTATGAGTACGAGTTTCGTCATACGCCAGATGCACCTGTGGACATCGATGTAGTGATAGCACGAAATATGGATCGCTATAAAGATGATATTGGTGATGCGGCGTTTGTTGGTGAGCTTGCGCGTGGAGTAATCGACTCTGTCGAAAAACTCGATGAAGTGCTGCAGCCTCTTGCTCCCGACTGGCCACTAGCCCAAGTTGCTCGCATAGACCGTAACATACTGCGTATTGGTCTCTATGAACTACTCTACAGACAGGAAGATGTGCCAGCTCGAGTGGCAATCAACGAAGCAGTAGAGCTAGCTAAGTCGTTTGGTTCTGATAATTCAAGTAAGTTCATCAATGGCGTGCTCGGCACCGCGTATCGAACGCTTGTGGAGGATCAGACAGATGGCAACACCTCCGAAGTTTGACAAATTCAAGAAATACTTCAACCGTAAACGTCCATCTATTCAGGAAATTGTACGCGAGCCTACGGCGGGCGGTATTGTATTTCGCCGCGATGAAAAAGGTGCAGTAGAGATACTGCTCATACAAGACGCAAAAGATCGCTGGACTATACCGAAGGGCCATATAGAAGAGGGTGAGACCGCGCAACAGACAGCGAGACGTGAAATAGGCGAAGAGGCTGGACTCAGTGATGTGGAGATGCTTGGATGGCTTGGTAAAATTCATTTTCGCTACCGCCGCATCGATAAACTAGTACTTATGACGACGCAGATATATCTCGTAAAAGCGCGTGGTGATACAAACGCTATTCAAAAAGAAGAATGGATGAACGGTATCAAGTGGTTTTCATTCCATGATGCGCTCGAAGAAATTGAATACGAAGATATTGGAAAGTTAATGTTACTTGCTATGAAGAAAATACGACAGGAGAAATTATAGTGACTGGTATGCAAAAGCAGCCGTACCAAGATTTTGCAGTAGAAAAAATTGGATTTGAATTCGATAATATCGACCTGCTCATCACTGCGTTGACTCACCGCAGCTATGTGAATGAACATAAAAAAAGTGTCACCGAGCACAACGAACGCCTGGAGTTTTTGGGCGACGCAGTACTCGAGCTGGTAGTCACAGACTTTTTGTTTACTACATATGCAGAATCCGAAGGTATACTGACTAGCTGGCGCGCAGCATTAGTGCGCACCGAAAGTATCGGTGCTGCAGGAGATGCGCTGGGCTACGAGCCACTGGTGCGCATGAGTCGTGGCGAGAAGCAGGGTAGTATACGCGCACGACAACAGATACTAGCTAACGCATTCGAGGCGGTTATCGGCGCAATTTATTTAGAAAAAGGATATGACGCGGCGGCGACATTTATTCACACTAATATCACCAGTAAGATAGAAGGTATTCTAGAATCTGGTAGCTGGCGTGATCCAAAATCCCATTTGCAAGAAGTTAGCCAGCGCGTTGACAATCAGACCCCTGTGTATCGGGTGCTCGAGGAAGTTGGGCCAGATCATGACAAAGTGTTCACGCTTGGCGTGTTTGTGGGCGACAAGTTGATGGGCAAGGGTACAGGCCCTAGTAAACAGAATGCTCAGCAAGTAGCTGCAAAAGCTGCACTCAAAGCATATGGAGCCGAAAAAAAGTCTTAATTGCTCGTCTCTCTTTGCGCATGCGCATGTCGTAATAGGTAACTTTGTTTTTACAGATTGACGTGACGCACAAAACAGTGTAAACTTGTTCAAGAACTAATAAAAGATCTAAGTGTTGATAAAGGAAGTTTAATACATATGCTCGCAATTCGTTTGCAACGCGTCGGTCGAAAAGGCTACCCAGTCTATCGCCTCGCAGTCCAGGAAGCACAGCGCCACCCGTCTAGTGGTCGTGTTGTTGCTTATGTCGGTAACTATAACCCACATACAAAAGATACTCATGTCCAGGTGGAGACAGCGCAAAAATATCTTGATAACGGTGCACAGCCATCTCCACGTGTTGTCAAGCTTCTGAAAGATGCTGGCGTGAAGCTACCGAGCTGGGTTAAGCAAGCTACTGTTTCTAAGCAGAAGACTATTAAGAACTCAGAGAAACTTCGTAAAAATCAGCCAAAAGAAGAAGTCGAAGAAGTAGCTGAAGCGTAACACTTACATACTCTAAAAATCACCCACCATACTGGAGGGTGATTTTATTTTGGTGGCATTGCATAAAATTCTCATGCTATACTAAGAGTACGATATCAGTGAGTAGAGGCCGAATAGATGGAGGGCACATGTCAACAATAGACCAGCAATTCGTAGAATATATCGTAAAATCACTCGTTGGGTACCCCGACGACGTCGTTGTCGAACGGACGATCGATGAAAAAGGAGTATTACTAAACCTTACAGTAAATCCAGAAGACTTGGGCCGTGTTATCGGCAAGCGCGGCGTTACTGCACAGAGCTTGCGTACATTACTGAGAGCACTAGGTACGAAAAATGACGCTCGGTACAATCTAAAGATTGTGAACAATGATGGCGACGGATACACCGGAGCCTCAAATGACACTTCGCGTGAGCAGAATAGCTCCGAACAATCAGACGACGAAAGCTCGGACTATGCTAAGAACTCTCGCCGTGAACTAGAAGAACTTGACGATCTCGATATATAAAAATAGTTCTCCACAGTGCATCCACAGGCACGATTCATAGAGATAAAAGTAGTTGTGCTAAGCGTGAACCGCATGCTATAATCATAAACAGTTCAGACAATATGAACTGCGAGAAAGCGCTCTATGCGAGCAACTTTTATAAGAGTTGAGAGCCTTATATGTCTTCGAAACCGTCCTTTTAAAGGGCGGTTTTGTAGTTGATGTGTATATAGGGCAAAAGAAGAAAGCCACCGTAGTAGCTCAAGCGGTAACGCTCGATTGAGCAGCTACGGCGAGCTTTCTTCGGTGGCTAGGCTGTCTTGTCCTCGATCCTGAAGTTGTCGATGTATCTATAGGCCGCTCGCTGGAGTGTCCGCACCCTGTACCAATTGCTGATTGAGCGGTGGTGACTCCTGATTCGAGTGAGCGTAGCCGATAGGCTATCGTAATCTCTCATGAGCATGGCGTACGCACGCTCTTCGTCGCGCAGCTGGGTGTTGGTGGCGCCTCTGCGTCGTGCAGTGACATACTTGTTGTGTATCTCGGATACTGTATCCAGCAACTCTACTGCATAGATCGCTTTTTGCTGCGTGGACATGGTTCTACTCCTCTGATCGGGGGTGAGCTCATATACTTATACTATAGATATAACTAGATGTCAACGCATGCTTGGTAGTCGGTGCGGTGCTATAGAAAAGAAGAAAGCTCACCAAAGGAGCTCAAGCTGTAGGAGCTGATTGAGCTACCACGGCGAGCTTTCTTCGGTGAGCTAGGGTCTGGGCCTGACGAACCACTCGATTCGTTTGTTGTAGAACCGGCACCTAAGGGCCCCGTCGCTGTACACAGGTACGAAACTGGTCGTGTCGCCTCTCTGCTCGATCTCGGTAACTCTGCACCACCGCGAGGTAACCCTCTGGTTGTGCATGCTACCCGGGTCACGATTCGGCTCGTACCGGTTGCGAGGGTCTGCTAGTAGCACGACCATTCCGGGCTCGAGATTGTCCGAGGTCACCTTGGCGCAAGCGCGACCTTTGTAGTTTTTACCGACGAATCTGGCAGGGATATGCGTGCTCATGATCTACCTCTCGTAGATAGTAACTTCCGAGTTGAAGTTACTACGATTTTTATCATATCTAGACAATTTAGTCAATAGCAGGTAGACTAGTACAGATGAGAAAGCTACAAGTGATTACTCTATTCCCCGACATGCTCACTGGCGTATTTGAAAGCTCTATGATGTGGAAGGCGCAAAAAGACAGTATTGTGCAACTGAGTGCGGTAGATCTGCGAGAGTTCGGTATCGGACCCCGGCGTACTGTCGACGACACTCCGTATGGTGGGGGTGATGGCATGCTGCTCAAGCCGGAGCCACTATTTGCTGCAGTAGAGCACGCTAAGAGTATCGATCCGACAGCAAAAGTACTTCTTATGACGGCACGTGGCGAGCGCTGGGTACAGTCCATGGCACAAGCGCACGCAGACGAAGCCGACCAGGGATATATTTTTATTTGTGGTCGCTATGAAGGCTACGATGAGCGGATCGTATCGCTTGTAGACGAGCAAATTCGAGTGGGGGATTATGTACTTACAGGCGGCGAGCTGCCGGCGATGACTATCATAGATAGTATTGTACGCCTTATACCGGGTGTGCTCGGGGGTGAGGCGAGTGCTGAGATAGAAAGTTTCAGTGATGGGGAAACACTAGAGTTCCCGCAGTATACTAGACCAGAAAATTTCCGAGACATGAAAGTGCCGCAAGTGCTACTAAGTGGTAACCACGGCGCTATCGCCAAATGGCGAGAAGAAAACTCTCGCAAAGTATCTTCGTAGCTATTGGCTATTCTGCCGTATTCAAAAAACCCCTACCGAGAGGCAGGGGAACGATTTTGTTGTGGTGGGTATATCGTAGAGCGAACGAAACAATCACGTTTTGTTTTTTGTAAAATGTTTGTTTTTGTAACTTTCGCTGATATTTACTCTATACATTTATCTCTAAAAGCACAAGCAAAAAAGCGAATTTGACAACGTTATTGCATAAATACGCTACAGGATCAACCACTGAGTCTGTTAGCTGTGTATAATAAAAGATATGAAGTACATCAAAGCAACGAATGCATCAAGCTTGCGAAATGCGCGCATGTATCCGGTTGCGGTGCTGTATGCTGTTCTGGTGGTTGTCGTAACGACATATCTACTCTACAAATTAGACATCATAGCAGCTGAGGTAGCTCAGAGCGGCGCAGCAGGAGGAAGGGGTGGATTGCTCTTGGCGGTGTCGGTAGCAAGTGCCGGCGTCTTTTCGCTCATATACCTGCTTCGTCTCTCTGCAAGTCTCCTGATTCGCTACACGGGCCTTGTCTGTGCACTTTTGCTACCGATTGGCTGGGGCGTGGGCGCATGGTGGGCACAGCCACTGATAGGCGGTATACTTGGGCCTGTATCAATAGCGGTTGCATGTGTATCAGTGGTGCTAGCCGTATTGTCTGTACTGGCCATAGGTATACCCCTGAGTCCGTTGAAAAAACGTTCGTAGCCTGCTATAGTAAATGCAGCTCTTTTTGAGCTATTGTTCATTCTTGGGGTGTCGCCAAGTGGTAAGGCACTGGTTTCTGGTACCAGCATTCGGGGGTTCGAATCCCTCCACCCCAGCCAAGTAGACTTTAATTGACTCTCGAGTCCTATTCGACCTCTGTTATTGGGGTTGTTTTTAGTAGGTTCGAATTTAGTTTCAAGTTCTTTATGAATTTTGACTTTATCAGCTATCGCAAGTGCTAGTGATGAGAGCTCTATATCTAATGTAGGCCCATCAATGCTCAGGTTCGAAAATAGTCGTGAAAGTATGATTCTTTTTTGCTCAGGACTCTTACTTGGAAATACCTCTGAGGCTTTCTGTGATAGTTCGAGTATTTTCATTCCGTGCTCAAATTGTCTATTCGAAAAATCATCAACCGTATCGAGTGAATGCTTGGTGTTAGCTTCTTCTTGAAGTAGCTCTTTGTAGCGTCTATCGTACGCCTCCGCCACTATACGTTCCGAAAGTCTATCCTCGTACAAAATATCTTTCTTGCGTGTAATCGTATCAAGTTGTGAACGTAGCAGATCGGTACTTGTAGCGTGAAGGTGCATAGTGCTTTCGTGACGTGCACGTAACGCATTCTTAACCCATTCCATAATTGCAGGAGATGGACATATGAGGTCATCAAACAAGGTTAAAAGTTTGCCTTCTACATAATCTTCACGAATCCATTTCTGCTTTGGACAGCCCATATATTTGCGGTAGCTATTACAATGACCGTACCAGCGTCCTTTCTGTAGCTCCCACGTGATTAAGCCTTTGCAGTTTCTACAACTGAACAAGCCTTTATAGTCTGGGTTATGTTTGCTATATTTTGGAACATTTTTGCGTATTCGTTTACGCTGAACGGCTTCGAATGTCTCTTTTGAAATGAGATGCTCTTGAAGTCCATTGGGATAATCTACGTCACACCAGCGGTTTACCCCTATATAGAAAGGGTTCTGTAGTGTCTTCTGAATATGACTGCGAGATAACGCTTTACCATACTTTGTTTTCAACCCTAGCTCAGACATATCTCTAGCCAATTTATCAGTTGAAGTACTTGGTTCGAGATACATATCAAACATTTTCTTAACGAGCGGAGCAGTGGCAGGGTCTATGACGTGTGTACGTTTTCCAGTATCGCCTACCGTCATATAACCAACTGGCGGCTTCCCTGGAAGCCAACCTTCAGCAAGCTTCTGCTTTGTTCCTTTTGCCACTTCTTCACGTAAGTTATCGGTATACTTTTTTGCTACGGCTAAATGGATAGTCCACATAAACTTAACGTCAGACGAAGCTTTTTTATGGATTTCTGAGTGCTCTTTAACTAAGTGAAGAATATGGTTTTCATCTTTTTCAAGCCAGTCATCAATTGATACAGCGTCTTTCAGATTTCGAGTTAAACGGTCGGTTTTTTCAACTATTAGATGATCGGCATTGCCGTCATTTAAATAAGTCAGTAGCTCCTGAAAGGTTTTACGCTCTAACTGTTTTGAAGCGGTTTCAGCTATTTTAAATATCTTAACTGTACGCAGTTGCTTATTTTTGGCGTGCTCTTGCAGTAGGCTCTCCTGAGCGTTCAGGGAGTAGCCTTCTTCTTCCTGTGTCTTACTGGACACTCGTGCGAGTAAAACTGCACGGTTTTGCTTTGAAATCATTATATATCTTTCTGCCGTCCAAAAAGGGACAGCCTGTTGCACACAACCCCGAAAGATTGTACAGACTGCCCCTTTTCAGGACAGAAAATAAAAAGTCTTTCGGATAAGTTGTGTGCAGTAACTATTATACTCTTAAGGTTCGTCAAAATACAGTGCTAGATAGAGATCCGTAAGGGCATTTCCTATCTGTTCTGCTTGCTCGATTGTAATAGCTTTATCCATCTCTTCGCGGAGTATATTGCGGAGTGAAAGATAGTCGTATTTATCGCTAAGAATCTTTATAGAAGTATCTATATCTGGGTGGATCTTTAATGCTTTATCTTTATTAGGAGGAACCTTTATAGAGGTATCTTTATATATAGAGATATCTTGAGATAAAGTTCTATTAAGTAAAGATTTGTCAGGTAATTTAGTATCATTGGTTTTCATCGGGCCATACCTTGTCAAGCTGTCGCTTTAATTTCTCTTGACTCCAATCTTCAGGATCGTCCAGTTCAGTAGGGGTATCGTAAGATTGCTCGAGCTTTACGGCTTCAGTGCACGCCTGGTGTATCTCGCTCCATAACGTTTCCTTCTTGTTAAATTCCGCTGGATAAATCTTTTTATAGCCTATTTTTATCACTGGTGGATAGGTGATCCATTCTTCGTGTTGATCGTTAGGCGGAAACACTAAGACACCGTTTAGAAACATACCGAGATCAAGTACGGATACTTTTACCCGGAAGCCGTCGTTCACGGGTTTGTGAATCTGCACCTCTATGATGTGCAAGTTGCTCATATGACTTTTCCTCTTTTTTAAGAAATGAAAAGTCCCCGCTACTTGCACCGCAAACGGGGACATTTCAGGGTGCAAGTACTATGTACCACTATATTTAGCAGATAAAACTTACACGCATAGTGTTAGAAAAGTCTTATTTAATGCTTTTCTTGTGCTCGGACACTATTGTGCGTATATTTGGCTCTTCAATATCAATACCGTTATCCAAAAGGTAGTCTGCAATCTGTTTGTACGACAAACCATCATTTAACCGTCTGCTTATGATGAGACTTCTACGAACTGAGGCACGAGCGTTCACTCTTTGTTTGCCTTCAGGCTTTTTAGTCTTGTATTTAATACGAATAAATTCAGAAAGCTCTTCTTTTGTGGTTAGCGGCGAAGCATTGATGATAGTCTTGTCACTTTCGTGACATATAACGATAGGTTCAATCTGGTCAACTACTTCTATTAGAGCAGGTGTCGGGGTTGAGTAGTACCTGACAACTGCATTCCAGCACTCATTCGGCAGTCCATAACGTTTCGCACAGTCTAGAATCTTATCAATCATCTGTTGGTTTGTCAGAATAGAATCATCAGAACGAGTGATTATAGGGCGGATTTCATTATAAACTAATTCACTTCGAATAAAATCATACCAAAGTACGACGAAACGCTTCTTCCAGAGAGGTATTGCGGGGCTATTCACTTGGTTATATTATAAACTTTTTCTATGCAAGATAGTACCCCCTAGTACTCCTTCTGTCTCTATAAGTCCCCGAAGTCTATTTCTATTTTTATATACGATTAGGTATCTATGGTACAGGTGTACGAGGCAAGTAAATGATAACGTCGGTAATATTTTTGTATTTCGGGTATAATCAACAACAAGACTTGCACAAGTCTACGACCTAACCCCCTTTATGGGGCACGGTTAATAAAATCCATCGTGAAATAACAGCTCGTCATAGGGTTACTATTTCACGATGGTCATACTGGAAACGGTATCGGAGCTTAGGCTTCGCTCTGTGGCGAGCTTTTTAGTTTGGCACGGATCAATAACTTAACAGGAGATTATAATGCTACAAGTAGGGATCATATTGATAATGGGTGCAACGCTTTATTCACGAGTTAAACACCCAGTCTTAACAACACCAGACGGCGGGACAAAGAAAAGAATGCGCCCTGCATTATATTGGACGTTTATGGCCATTGGATTACTTTTAGTAGTTGCAATTTCACTCGGCTAATCAAAACGCATAGCGTATTAGAAAGGGTTATGTAGATGGGGTTATTCTCTAAAAAATATTCAGTGGATACATTAGTTCAGTTAGCAATTGATCAGTGGAATAAAAAGATAAGCGCTAAATCAGATCATAAGAAAATGCTCTTAGAAGCAGATATTAAAGGTTTAGAATTTCTTTCAAAACTTGTTAATGAATCAGAGGGTAGTAAAGACAGCAAGTACAGCAAATGGCTAATAAACGAAATCAATCAAGCTATTCATACGGATCTTTCGAGAGTTATGTTTATGGGCTCTGTTAGTAGTTGTCTTGCGCTTACTGACGAGAAAACTGCACCTAAAGAATTACGAAGTCTATCAACCTCAGAATCTTTTCATACCGTATATATGGCAGGTCTACATTCATTTCGATCTACGCCATTAGTAAGTCTAGAAGATAGTATTAGAAAGTCAGAGACGGATAGCATCATTAATTCTGATGAGTCAACAGATAAAGATATTCAGCATATCATCAAGACCTATGATAGCGTGTACGAAGAATATTCCGATATATTGATTAACGAAAAACTTGCGTATCTAATTAAAAAGCACCCTAAGCTGACAGAAGGTATTCAGCTTTGGTTTATAGTACTTCTATACGCCACTGCGTCCCTCTCTAATCCTTCCGAAGAAAGTCTTAACCAACCGACTAATCTTATGTCACTATTCCTTATTAAGAAATACCCCATTAGTGAGCTCTCTAAGGTATCTGACCTTATTAGCCCGCATATACAAATGCTTTCCGATGCTAGCGAGAGTGGAAATCTCAAAGACTATGAAGAATTATTCAGTAGTTGTTTATATGCATACGATGAAAACGCAAAAGAGTATATTAATGAAGCCTTAACAGAATTATCTGGCGAAAAGCTAATTAGCGTACAGGAGGCTGTCGTAAACAATTTTCTATTGCTATGGGAGAGGATTAATTTAAACACTGGCCAGTAACCTCGGCTTCAGAAAGCGTTATATTACTAACTATGACAAAGCTTCTATTGATACATAACTCTGACAATCTTTTTGAAACGCATAGAGTGCGGGAAGGTAGTGAGCGACCTGTCTTTCATTGGTACACGGATCGGTTTGTGTCATTTCAGGGTACGCAAAAGTACCTATACATCTTCCTTGTTGATCCGATAGAGGATAGCGTAGAACTAAGATCAAGAAGCCAAGATCAGGGCTTTAACGGACTTCATAAAGACTTTTTGCATTATAAAGCTTGGATTGAAGGTAGACACGATGAAGAATGTTGGTGTGTTTCAAGAAACCTCGGCTATGCAGAGTCTGGTATTGCTATGACATTTAGTAACATTAAACCAGTGGTTACGTTGATGAATCGATATTATGGCTCAAGCCGTGAAGAGTGGATGGCGACGGACTTCGAGATCATATCTCCTGTAAAACCCTTCAGTAAGCGTGTTATAAAGCTTTTTAATAAGCCTTACGACGAACTGCACAAATGGGAGCCTACACCTTTCGCTGATATACCTGAGCTTGTAGATCTCATTCCTGAGCTAAAAGACGCTTATCCAATAAAAGAACTGAAGCGCGGAGAAGATGCTAAGTACCATTACGATAAATGGAACCCTATGAGCACAGTAAAAGAAGGTGTTTGGTGGATATAAGCAAAAATAACCACAAAATACTACATTTCGACAGAGGCTAGCATCTTAACCGCTCATCGCTTAATTGATAAGAAATGATAACTAAAAGTAACGTTACTAGAAAACGTGATCATTCCCGCATACCTCTACCTCAAGTGATCTTTACTAATGGTACAGCACATAATTAGACAGGGATCGGAAAGTCTTGAACGAAATTTTCTAAACTATTAGGCTTGTCTTTGAGATTCACCAGAATCATATTCTCCAGAGCATTATTCTGTTCCAAAATCATCTTTTCACCGTAGAGAAGATTGTCATCAAACCATATAAATGGTTGATCCAGGTCAATACCTTCAGTCTTCGCTACATTCCACTTTGTAGGCTTAATGTGTCCCATAGCCTTTAGTGTTTGTTCATTGCCTACAAACTGCTTTAAGTAGCTTATTACGCTATCGTTGGATCCTTTGCAGTGTGTGGTTAGCCAATACACATTACCCTGATGTTTATCATCTAGGTACGCAATAAAGCTATCTAAACCTATAGCGGACTTACCGTTGCTCAAAAGCACGCCATCAATATCTAAGTAAATGTTTGGACTCATCATATAAGTATAGTTTAATTCTAGTAGTATTTGAATTAGCTAACTAAAGCAAGTTCGTCGCTAGTAATAGTTCGAAATACTGACTCTATGTCCAGCCATGAAAAAAGTCTTAGATCTTCTGATTTAGGACTTTTTTCTTTGTCCTAGGTTGCGGCTCAGCCCCCGAATGTTTTTACGGAGTAAAAGTTCGGGTGGTTCGGCACAGTGCAGCTGACTGCGATATTTCCTCCACTCCAACAAGTATAGTCATTATGAGTATTGGGGCGTATGTGCGCGCTTGGCTTAGCGTATTGTCTTTGCTCCTGCAAGCTGTCGATGTGTATTATGATATACTGCTACACATGAAATCTAAGTATGTTGCTATTATTGCCACCGGCTTTCTCTTGATAGCTACTGGTCTAATGGTCGTTATCCCTATTCAGACAAATGCTGATGATTGTGGACTAGGGGAGAGGTTCAGTCTTGCGCGCGGTCAATACGAAGAATTTAAAAAAGCCGAGGATATTAGTAATAATTCTTTTAGCATGTCCAATGGTGCATGTCCTGCTTATAATCATGATTATGTTAAAAATCGTTTGTATATTTTATAGAATCATCTTGCAATATCACCCAAAACACATCCAGTATTCCCAGTCAATCCTAAAGAATGTTGCCTTGATAGAGCGGGTGTCTGATACACGAGGTTATATGACATTTCGTAATCTAGAAGAAATTACGTCAGACGAAGAGGAGATTGTGCGAACAATTCGTAAATGGCTTGTCCTAGTATAGGTGCTGTAGGCTCGTAGTGGTTATGGAACGTCGGTGCAGTAGATTGTGGCATTGCATACGTGAGATGTTTTTGCACTTGGGTTGTTGTATAGTCATGATATGAAAACAAAGAAAAAGATATTGATCATAGTAGCAATCATAGCTATGCCATTTATTGGACTTGGTATAGTGATGCAGGCGGCATACTATTCTGAAACGATTAGTTATATACACTGTTCGGGAGATGATTGTAGCGATGGCGTGAGGGTGGATGTATACAAGAACATTCCCTCGGAAGGTGTATGTAAGCTGTATGGAGGAAGTCCGCTCCACGCTGGGCATCAGTCGCGATATACGGGTTGCGAAGCTAAGTAGGACTCCTGGTCAACTTCTACATTTGAGTGTCGTTTTGTAGTAGTAGCTTAACGCGTCTGATAAAAGGTTATTATTTTTGTTACAATAGGGCCATATGGCAAAACAAGATGATTTACTACAAAGAATTGAAGCGATAGAAAGGCGCAACGAAGCGGTGACGCTGGATAAGAAGTGGGAGACAAGCTGGGTGCGCAGGGTGTCGATTATTATGTTCACCTACATAGTCGTACTAGCGTATTTATTTGTCATCGGCAATGAAAATCCTTGGATTAATGCGATTGTTCCACCTGTTGGATTCTTTCTCTCTACGTTAGCCCTCGGTTGGCTACGGAAGAACTGGCAAGAGCAATATTAACTCGCTAGTGTATATATACCCCCCGAGTAGAGGTGCGTTTAGATATACTACGCAAGCTTGAAGACGGTACTTGCACTTTGCCGTCACCATAAGCGTAAAGTTTTACCCTAAATGTATCTTTCATTTGTTATGATTATGTTATGACAAAAAAACAAACCTCTCGGAAACGTTCATTCGCGCTAGATAGTACATTTATTCTTTGGGTGATCATTTTATTGTTGGTCGTGGCGCAAGGTCTAAGCGCATGGCATATAACGAAATTGAAAGAGTACAGCGATAACTCTGATATATCAATGAGTTTCTTGCTAAGGAATGCTGAAGAAGACCGCTATAAATACCCCGTTATAGATATTTCGGAAAATAGAGTTTACATACCCGAGGCTCGGATATACCTGCCATTGAACGATACAAGTCGTAACCTGAGGTACGAGTACACTAAGCATGGCGCTGATTTTAAATCGAGAATATTGTACATCAGCGACTCATCAGTGGTTGGTAGGCAAACTGATGAACGATACGCGTCGTGCGACAAAGTAGTTACGTTGTCACCTCGTACTGACGCACAGCCAGTGATCGGTAGCGTTGTTGGTAGTATCGTGCCAACAAAAGACGGTCTGCGAGATATTTACATGCATCCTAGCGAAGGCTGCGGTGGTAAAGAGTGGTATGCAAATATGAGTCAGAAACTAGCGGAAGTAGTGAAAGAGGCAAAGAGTTATTAGGGTCTGGTATGCAGTTTGATATCCTTTTCGCAGTCGCGGTTATTTTACTGGGAATACGATTGCCGTCGTATATGCGTAGAATGCAGATGCCTATCGGCGAGCGACTAATGTTTGTTATTGGTGCATTTGTAATTTTAGTGAGTGCGTGGTTGGCCTGGCGTATTATAGGCGTCCTCGCAAGCTTTGTGTAAGCGTTTACGCTGCGGTATATGTTGGCGAGCGTGCTTTAGTCTGTGAACATACGGGCGCTACGTAGCTTCAATATATTGTAATATAATTAGAAATATTGTATAGTACACATGATCTTTAACAATCAGTGCTAAGCTATAGACTTCTCGTCTAGATGCTTGCAGACCATTCTACAGGAGAGGCCTACCTTGAAAAAATCTTCCGAGATATTTGAAGGCAGATGGGATTGCAGCGATTGCGGTCAGACCAGGATCTCAGGATCCGATCCGGTTTGTCCACGCTGTAAATATCCGCAAGACTCAGTTCTAACCCCGAGTGAGCAATGGTATCTGCCGCATGATGCCAACATCGTCACAGATGGAGTACAGCTGGAGAAGTTCAATGCTGGTGCTGCTTGGAACTGCGGAAGGTGTCAGACGCTCAACTACGGGAATTCAAAAAACTGTAGTAGCTGCGGGCGTCCGCTTGACTTCGACGACACCGTCAATCGTACTATCACGTATGACGGCAGCTCGAGCCACTTCGACACATTGCCGGATCCTCGCGATGAAATTATCGAGAGCGACCTAGACAAGGCGATCCGTACTATCAAAGGCAAAGCATCCGAGCCTCGAGTCATGAAAGACCTTGTTTTGCCCGGGACTGCTCCGGATACAGGGAGAGACACGAAGTTCTACGAGGAAATCCGGGCTCAATCGCAGCGCGAACACGAAACGCGCGTGCGGTTGAGTAAGCTGCCGAGGCTCTTACAAGCGCTGCACACGCCACACGGTAAAAAGCTGCTTTTGCTAGCTGCCATAGTCCTGGCGATTGTGCTAGCATTCGTTGGTTTCCAGGTGGTGCGGTACTACACGGCAACAGTAGAGGGCGTCGTGACCGCAACCGAGCGTCACTGGCAACGTAGTGTCGAAGTAGAGCAGTACAGAACGCTCACGGACAGCGGATGGGATTATCCCGGCGATGCTCGTGTTGCAAGTAGCGAACGCCGCATCCGTGACTACAGGACGGTGATCGACTCTTATCGAACGGAGCTGTACACAGACTACGAAACCAAGTATCGTGCCGGATCGGAGAATTATGTTTGTGGGTCCAAAACTGTCGACAACGGAAACGGTTCGTTCCGGGTGGAGACCAAAACATGCACACGATCGGTGCAGGTTCCATACCAAGAGCCCGTTCAGAAGTCGAGGCAGGTGCCAGTGACGCATCAAGAGCCAATCTACGACGATTGGTATGTCTATCTGTACGATCGTTGGCAGACAGAAAGATGGGTTAGTGTCTCAGATGCAACCTCATCTGAAGTCGCGTGGCCGGAGAAATTTGCGCTACGCAGAAACGACGGCTCTATAGGAAGCGAGCGAATTGGAGACGAACGTCGTGAGACGTACGAAGTCGTGTATCTCGATGCAAACCAGAATCGACATTCCGAGAACATCAGACAGGAGGTTTGGGTGAGAGTCCAGGTCGGCGAGGTGATTGCAGCTCGCTACTTCCAGCGAAACGGGCAGCTCTCCTCGGTGGACTGGAGTTCTGTATCTGATTAGCGCTATCGATTGTTAAAGTAGCCGTGTACTTCTTGGCCTTCGGGCCATCGAAGTACACGGCGCTTTAATTTTGATTTTTGTCCTTACTTCACCAATCACTTTGATCGTAAATCTTGGTAATTCCTTGCATAAGCAGTACACTAATATTATTCATGAAAAGCCCATTAACAATATCCCTTGTCATTCCAGTATTTAATGAAGAGGATACAATTGTGCGCTGCCTCGATGCGATAGCTGCGCAAACAGTGACGCCAAGCCAAGTGATAATTGTAGATAATAATTGTACGGATGCTACTATACGACTTGTCAGAGATCACGGAAACTATATGATCGTGCATCAGCGTACGCAGGGGATAGGTATTGCTGCTGCAACTGGTTACGACGCGGCAACGGGTGATATCGTTGTGCGTTGCGACGCAGATTCTGTGGCGCCTGTGGATTGGATCGAGCGCATACACCAGCAATTCAGCTTAAACTCTCAGCTCGACGCACTCACGGGGCCTGGTGAATTTTACGATACCGGACGTCTGCAGGCGACACTAGCGAAGTATTTATATATGGAAGCATATTTTTATCTTGTTGGCTTGGCGCTTACGCAGCCACCACTTTTTGGGTCAAACTTTGCAATCCGAAGGACTACCTGGCAAGCCATTCACCCTTATGTTCATGTCGATAAAAATGATATTCATGATGATATCGACCTCAGTTACCATTTAATTGGCCGCAGTGTGATATATGACAGGTCCCTTGTGATCGGTATTTCTGCCCGTCCGTTCAAGTCCTTTTCGGGCATGGTACTGAGATACAGACGAGGATTACAATCGATTGCACTACATAAGGATTCTTATTCTTTTGTGTCGCTATATCGACGTAAGTTGACGACTGTACTGAAAAGATAACACGCAGTAACATGTACTTGACCTGATATAGTTTTAATTATATAAAAAGTAAGCTATACTAAGGAGATGATATCTCGCTACGCGCTCTACACTACAGCTGATTTAAGTAAACGTTTTGACATTCCAGATGGACTACCAAAAGGAATTAAACCTTCATATAACATAAGCCCAACCGTCAGTGCGCCAGTGGTGACTGCGACTGACGGCAAGCGCGCCGTGTCCTTAATGAAATGGGGGCTTGTAGCGAAGGGTGCGAAAGATACCAACTCGGTATTTCGCTACAAAACGTATAATATCTCATCTGAAAATATACTATCTCGACATAGCTGGGAGCGTGCAGTGCGCGAGAGTCGCTGTCTAGTGCCCGCTAATGGCTTTTATGAACTCAATGGTAGCGGTAAAAAACTTGCTTATTATGTGCAGCCAGGTGATCAAGAACTTGTCGCATTTGCTGGTGTGCACAGTTCTTGGCAAGACCCAGAAGGCGTCACGCATGGAACGTTTTCAGTGATCACAATCGATGCAACATCTGAGATGCCTGAATTTAGTACGGTGACCGACACAAGCTCGCTATACGATATGCTTCGTCCGTGCCCAAGAGGCTTTTTAGCTTTACATGAAGTAGGCGCCGCTATACACTCGCCGAAGCCAGATACCCCGAATCTTATCGACAGTATTTAAGTATAGCTTTGTCTTAGCGTTGTAGCGAAATTGTAATAAGCATAGTATACTCAAAAGCATATGCGGAATGCACGTGGCTTTACTATTGTCGAACTACTCATTGTTATCGTCGTGATAGGCATTCTTGCTGCCATCACTATTGTGGCTTTCAACGGTATTCAGGAGCGGGGGCGTATTGCGAGTGGAACTGCATTTGCTGCGCAGATAAAGCGACAAAACTTACAGGATGCCACTGGGTCGTGGGCATTCAACGAGTGCTCGGGTACGACACTCAATAACGCAGCTGAGGGCAGTACGACACCTGCTACGATGACGTCTGGCGTGACATGGTCTACGGATACGCCGTCCGGCTCTGGCTGCTCACTGGCTTTTAATGGTGCGGGCGGTACGAGGGTGTTGACGGATGCAAGGCTCAGTGCGACCTACTACATGAAAGCAGCGTGGATAAAAATGACGAGCTGTAGTACTGGCAATAATGTACTATCCATGCCTGCGACTGGTTCACCGGATTCTGCTATGTACGCGCCTGGGTGTCGGCTACAAGCCGGCCACAATGGCTCATACAGTGTCGCAATCATGAATGGGGCGCTTAGTGCGGGTAAATGGTATCATGTTGCTGTTGAGTATGTTGATTCTTCGTTGAAATTGTATGTGGACGGAAAAGTTGTTGCAACTGCAAGCTCGGTGTCACCACCGACTGATGCGACTGCTACGGGAGTAACTATCGGCTCGCATGGCAACGGCAATACTATGACCGGATTAATAGATGACCCGATTATCATAGCTCGGTAAATAGCAATGAAATGCTTATGCTATACTGAAAATATGAAAAAAAGCTACGGGTTTACGATAGTCGAACTACTTATCGTTATTGTTGTGATTGGCATTCTTGCTGCCATCACTATTGTGGCGTTTAACGGCGTACAAGAAAGAGCTCGTGCGACAACCGCATCGTCTGATATTGCGGGCGCAAATAAAGTTGTGAAGCTTGCCGAAGCGACTGCAGGAAGCCCTGTGACTACGCTGGCTGTGCTGCAAGAAAGTAGCAAAATTAATGCCACGAAAGGCTTGTACAAAGTCCTGACAGTATGTACCGCATCGCAAGGCTATGCGGTAGCTGCGGAACTCAATTCGGGTGATGTGTATTACTCTCGAAACGGAGCGCCAGCCGTCAAGGATAATAGTGTTAACGCGCTTGATCCGTGTCCAGGTTTTGGGTGGACGACGTCTACAAGGATTTACGCAGGCATGCCAACCACCTCTTGTGCAAATGAAAATGGTACGTGTACATTTAGCGGCGCCGCTACTGTGGCATATGGCTCTTTGGCTCAAGGAAGGTTTACTGCGATGAAAGATCAGACGAGTCCAGTAGCATGCACCAACCCGTATTTTGGAGATCCGGCGAGCGGGTTTGCAAAAGCATGCTACGTGATGTCTAATTAACCGCCTTCTCTTGCGTCACTACGGCTTGTACACTAAAATACCTGACATGACAGTATGGGAATCAGGTCGCGAATCGTATCTTGTGGACGACATCATTGCAGGACGCAAGACTATTGAAGGTAGGCTGGATAGGGATAAGTTCTCGCAGTACCAGCCGGGCGATCAGGTGTGGTTACGACGAGACTACCGCGATGGTGCTGGCCACTTGCAGGAAGGTGAGCCTCGCCAAGTGTTGGTCGAAGTGAAAGATATTCGTAAGTACGCTTCGTTCATTGATATGACACGTTCTGAAAACTATAAAAATATACTCCCCGCTACTACGTCCGCCGAGGAAGCGGCATCACTGTACGATACTTACTACAGTGCGCAAGATCAACTGAAACATGGGGTACTCGCTATTGAGGTGGCGGTAGTTTCGGTCGCGCAAAAATAACTGTTTTTTAAGCTGACGAAAAAATGCTTTATAATAGTTAATATACAGCTTAAGGAGGAAAAGTATGAAGCTTATTCAGCATGTTGGTTTTGTAGTAGGGATTGGTATCGTAGGCGCAATAGGTGGCGTCTTCGCAGGATTGGGTGCAACGGTATCTGCACATGACGGAGAGCCTCACGAGCATGCGCAAGTAGCCGCGGTTGAGAAGTCGAGCGAAGACAAACAAACTACCGTATATTCATATACCGCGCAAGCGGGTGACGCATACACACAACTGGTGCGTAAGGCGGTACAGACCTATGGGATAACACACGACAAGCAAATTGGTGCTGCACGCATTGTCGCCATCGAAACGCAAGCCTCTGAGCGAGCTGGCTGGCCTGAGCTTAATCAGGGAGAGGTGGTATCGTTTGACGAAGCGCTGCTTAGGACATGGGTTGATGCTGCAATGAAACTATCCGATAACGATATAGCGGCGTGGCAAACATACGTGGCGTACATAGATTTCAATACCAATTCTATAGGCGAGTAGCTCTGTAGCCGGCCTCGCTCGTAGAGGGTGTATACTAAGTACATGGAAGAAAGCTTTGTTCAGTTGATTGCCGATGGATTGGTATTTCCGCTGGTGATACTAGCCGCGGCAACATTGCTGCTATACGTGCCAAATAGACGAAAATTTTCTGTGTACTCGCGCATGCTTGTGGCGGGGCTTACGTCGTACTTGGTTGCAAAGTTATTCTCGCTGCTATATCAGCCGAGTGCACAGCGACCCTTCGAGCTTCTAGGGGTTGAGCCGGGAGCCTCATATCTTGATAATCCGGGATTTCCGTCGGATCACGCTCTATTTGTATGGGTGATTGTATTTGCTATCTGGTATGGGACGCGTAAACCCTGGGTGGTAGCGGTTGCGTTAATTATAGCCTTATTGGTGTGTGTCGGTCGCGTGCTCGCGCTAGTGCACACGCCTCTCGATATTTTTGGCGGGGTAGCAGCTGCATGTATTGGCGCATTGTGGTATTTAGACGAAAAGCGTGCAAAATCAGCTGACTTGCAAAAAAATGATCAATAGTGTATGATAGTATAAATTAAACTGTGTAAATCGGAGTTACCTGTGGCTGACTATGTCGTAGAAACAAAGCCTGCAATTATCGATCAAGATCAACGCTTGATGCTTAAAGCTGCTTCATCGGGGTTACTACTTGGTGTGTTCGTATGGGCGATTGCATTTGTGCTGGAAAACTACATACTGCGCGCATTTTTTTGTAATGACCCAGGTGCTGCCGCCTGTGTTAATATTACGACATATTCGGGTAATATCGCCGCCGTCATTGTCGCACTGATAGGTCTGGTAACACTTGTACGACTATCGATATTTCGCCCGCTGCTCATCGTGCTAGGTGCGGCTATCAGCTTATGGGGACTTGCTGCTTGGTTGGCAGATTTGCATGTAGTTGAACAGATTATCTGGTCAATTGTGCTATATGCGCTATTCTATAGTCTTTACACGTGGATTGCACGCATCCGCAACCCCGTAGTTGTGCTCATTGTGTTCGCACTGGTGGCGGTTTCTTCGCGCATCATCCCATCTGTAATCTAGTGGTATACTAGACACTATGGATATGCTTATTTTGATTGTACTCGGCGTGCTAATCGTCGGTGGTTTTGTTGTGACAATAGTGATACTTCTACAAAGAATACAAAAGGTAGAAGATAAAGACAGCGTACATATGCTCAAGACAGACCTTGTAGAGATGAATAGGTCCATGGCGAGAATGCAGCAACACATGGGCGAGAAGCTCGATAATAGCTCTCTACGTATGCAACAGTCGATGCAGCGACAGCTTAGTGAGAGCGCACGGCTAGTAAGCGACGTGAGTAATCGGCTTACGAAGCTCGATGAAACCAATCGTCGAGTAGTTGATGTGGCAGATGAACTTAAGACACTGCAGAATGTATTACAAAATCCGAAACAGCGAGGCGTGTTTGGGGAGTACTATCTTGAAAGTGTTCTGGAGAATGTTTTGCCTCCTGGTCAATTTGAGATGCAATACAAGTTTAAAGACGGACAGATTGCCGATGCTATTGTGCGCCTGCAGGACAAAATGATCTTACCTATTGACAGTAAGTTTAGTCTTGAAAACTATAATAGGATGGTAGCGAGCAAGAGTAAGTCTGAGCGTGAAGTGCTGCTCGCGAAAGTGCGTAACGACCTTAAGGGGCGTATCGATGAAACAAGTAAATATATTCGCCCAGACGAGCAAACTATGGACTTTGCATTCATGTTTATACCGAGCGAGTCACTATACTACGATCTGTTAATTGGTGATGTAGGAACGGGTTCGAGTGCGCGTGATCTGGTGGAGTATGCGTTTCGTGATAAGCGAGTGATTATTGTAAGTCCTACGAGTTTCATGGCATATTTACAAACGGTTTTACAGGGTCTGCGGAGTTTGCAGATCGAAAAGCAGGCCAAAGACATACAGGTGCGAGTTGGCCAATTGGGACGACATATAGCAGCATACGAACTCTTTATGCAGAGGCTCGGCAATAGTCTTGGGACGACGGTCAACCATTACAACAATGCTCACAAAGAACTGAAAAAGATAGACAAAGATATCGTTAAAATTGCCGATGCCGAGCCGAGCGTCGAGCCGTTACTTGTCGATAGACCGCAGCAAGATGAATAGAAGACGGACACAGGCGATATACAAAATACACCCCGCAATGCGAGGTGTATTTTTGTGTACCGCAGATGAATTTTAGAGTGTGTCTGCGAGTAGCTTGTCGTCGCCGCCGTCGCTTTCGCCACGAAGTACGTCGTACAAGAAGAACCCAATCGTACCACCGATGATCGGTGCAACGATATAGCTCAATATCGCCCATAGGTCGAGGCTAGTGAATGACACTGCCTGAACTGTGAATGCGACAGCTGGGTTTAGGACCACGCTTCCGCTCACTGCACTTACCGTAAGGCCAGCGATCATGAGTGAAACGAAGAAGCCAAGACCAACCGTAAGCGCTTGTGCAGCACGATTGCGCTTTTCGCGGATCGCGCTTGATACTGCGAGTGCAAAGATTGCAGCACCGAGCATTTCGGCGAAGAACACGTAGAATTCTTTACCTGCTGGAATTGGATTTGCCTTAAACATCTCGGTTGCTTGCTGACCCATCATAGCTGCTTCTTGGCTCACCTGAGGCGCAGCGTTGAAGAATGCAGATACAACCACAAACGCAAGTAGCGCACCAAGTATTTGAGCTGCTACGTAACCGAGTGCACGCCTGCCGGTGATTTTGCGTGTTGCCCACGCACCAACGGTAACAAGCGGGTTAATGTGCGAGCCTGAAAGTGTACCAACGATGAGTACGACAGCAATCAGGGTGAAACCAACATACAAAGGCTCACCACGAGTAAGTACCGCTGCTGATGCTAGGATGAACGCTCCGATAAACTCAGCGATAAATGCGCCAAGAATAAATGAACGACCCTGAAACAGTTTCGGTGTTTTGCTACGTGATGATGTTGCAGGTGTAGCGTCGGCAGCAACCGCTTTGACAGTCGTTACTTTAGTTTTCATTTGCTTCGCCACAGTCGGTTTCGACTTCTTGGCGGAAGCGGTTTTTTTAGTTGCCATGTATTTCCCTCCTTATCGTGAAATATGGGTCTAGTATACACCATAGCTAGACTGGCCGCAAAGTGTGACGCGTGTTACACTACAGATATGGGAATGTATATACGACAAGACGAGCAGCGTTCAAAGCTTCAAGAGAAAATAGCGGCTGATTTGCGCGCTAAATCGGCGGCCAAGGCGAACGGTGCTGGCGGAGATTTCGAAGCACCAAAACTAGATGGGGCAGAAGATGCGGGAATAGTCGAAAATACACATACAAGTTCTCCGATACTGCTAGCTACCTGGCTCATTGTTGGTGCGGCGGCTGTTGGAACAATCATCTTCTTGGTTATTCAGTCGAGCTAATGCGGCCGCATGACTTTTGCGGTATACTGTATATAATATGGAAAAAATTGCAGAAACAGAGGCGTTGTTACTTGAGCGAATTGCCCAATTAGACCAGCCGCGTGACATATTGAAAGCTGTCGAAATTAAACAGCTTTACGCACGCTTGCCGAGCCTCGATCCTAGCGAGCGGGGCGCGTACGGTAAGCGTATCAACGATCTCAAACATACACTCGAACAAGCAGTTGCATCAATTGAGACAGAAAAAGATCAGGCGGCGAGCGTACCTATTGATGTTACTGCGCCGTTCGATGTAAACGGTAGTCTGCCGAGCCTGCTCGCGACAGAACGGGGCACGATCCATCCACTCACGAGGGAGATTGCACGTCTTCGTGGCATATTTGCACGCATGGGATTCGTAAGCGAAGAGTCGCGCGAAATCGACGATCAGTTCCATATGTTTGAAACTCTCAACTTCCCCGCAGGCCACCCGGCGAGAGATGACTATGACACATTCATGACTCTCCAGCGAGACAAAGATGGCGAGCCGTTTGTTGCCCCCGCACACACCAGCACCATGCAACACCGAATACTGCTTAAATACCACGCAAACCTGGAAGCTGGCGAACCGATTGCTGCGGTTGTGCCAGATCGTGTATTCCGCAACGAAGATCTAGATGCAAGGCACGAGCATACATTTTACCAAGTTGAGGGTGTCTATGTAGCTCGAGATGTGCATGCAGGTATGCTCATTGCGACACTTCAAAAATTTCTCGAAGAATACTACGGTAAATCTCTTAACGTGCGCGTTAATCCATTTTATTTTCCGTTCACCGAACCATCGTTTGAGTTTGCGCTCAGCTGTCCGTTTTGCGAAGGTAAAAATCCTGACTGCAAAGTATGTAGCGGTGAAGGGTGGATAGAGCTACTTGGTTGCGGTATGATTCATCCGAACGTACTACGTGCCGCTGGCATCGACCCAGAAGTGTACACGGGATTTGCGTTTGGCTGTGGTATCGACCGACTTGTCATGATGAAATACGGTATTGAAGACGTTCGGCATTTGGAAAGTGGAAAATTAGATTTTTTGAGGCAATTTTAGTATGAAAGTTAGTGTACAAATACTCCAGCAATTTATTGGTAAGGCGCTACCATCAGTCGACGAATTGGTTGATATTATCAATCGTCAACTTGGTGGCGTAGAGAACGTATCGGACCTCGCAGCCATATATAAAGACGCTAAGATCGTAAAAATAGTAGAATGCGAAAAACACCCGAACGCCGATAGGCTCAATGTGTGCAAGATAGACGCAGGCACTGGAGAACTAATCCAGGTAGTATGCGGCGCGCCAAATGCTCGTGCAGATATGTGGGCAGTATGGTTGCCGCCAGCTTCTGTCGTACCTGCAACATATGCCGATGCTGAGCCATTTGTGCTTGATGCGCGCGAACTGCGAGGTGTCATGAGCCACGGTATGTTGGCAGCAGGTGACGAGTTGGCTATCAACGCCGATCATGACGGCATTGTTGAGGTAACACTCGAAGACTTGCCGCAAAATGCAGAGTTACGAGCGGGTATAGAATTTGCTCAAACATTTGGCTTAGACGATACGGTTATCGAGATAGAAAACAAGATGTTTACGCATCGACCTGATTGCTTCGGACAGCTGGGTGTGGCGATAGAACTTGCGGGTATTCTCGGCGAACGCGAGCCGACTTTAATTGACCATGAGGACGTATATAATCACCGCGCGAAGCTACCGGAATGGTACTGGGGCGCAAAGTCGTTTACTCGTGCAACTGGGTTGCCTCTAGAGGTGCGCAACGAGGCGGGGAGTAAGGTGCCGCGTTTGATGGCGGTTGCGCTAAAAGATGTAACTATCGCACCGAGTCCTTTGTGGCTTCAGTGTGCGTTGGTTGCGCTTGGTTCAAAGCCTATCAACAACGTAGTTGATATTACCAACTACCTAATGCTCATGACTGCACAGCCTTCGCATGCGTACGACTACGACAAGCTACGCGGTGCTACACTGACGGCTCGTTTGGCTAGTGACGGTGAAAAGGTCGAACTGTTGAACGGTAAGACATATGAGCTTCATGTCGATGATGTAGTGATGGCGGATGAAGGCGGCGCAATAGGTGTTGCTGGCATCATGGGGGGAGCGAATAGTGATATTACACATGAGACAAAAAATATCGTCCTTGAAGTAGCGACGTTTGACATGTATGGTGTGCGAAAAACAAGTATGCGACACGGGCTATTTACCGATGCACTTACCCGCTTTAACAAAGGGCAATCGCCACTCCAAAACGATCGTGTGATGGGCCAGCTTATAGCACTCATTACACAGATGGCTGGTGGTTCGCAGGCATCGGACGTCGCCGATATTGTAGATCCTGCGCTCGACCAGGCTCGAGCGGATAGTTCATTCCGAGCTGAGCTCAAGGTTGAGCCAGACTTCATAAATACACGCCTTGGACTCACGTTGAGCGGTGCACAAATCGAGCAGCTGCTACGCAATGTGTGGTTTGCGTGCTACGCAGAAAAAGGCGAGTCTGCGATTAGTTTTACGGCACCATTTTGGCGCACGGATATAGAAATACCAGAAGATATTGTTGAGGAAGTCGGACGCCTCTATGGGCTCGATAAACTGCCGCGAGAACTGCCACAAAAAAGCATATCCCCCACAGTTAAAAACGTGTCGATTGAGGCAAAGCAGCACATACGTGAAGCGTTGAGCCGTGCTGGCGGTAACGAAGTATTGACATACAGCTTCGTGCATCACGATGTCGAACGCATTGAGTCCCGATCTGCAGTACTACCGATTGAGCGTCTTGCCCAGTCTGCTCGACAAAGTACATATGAACATCAAGGCAGGTCACGCTGCGTTCATGCTGTATGAGATTGGCAAAGCACATCACAATGAATTGTTCGATGAGCAAGGTTTACCGAAAGAACTAGACAGAGTTGCGGGTGTGTATGCGCAGAAAGCAAGTGGCGATGGATCGGCGTACTATGCAATACGGCGAGTTGTGGACTTCCTGACTAGCGCTGTAGTGCCAAATGCGCGAGTGACATATACCCGTCTTGATAGATTTGAAGTGCCGCATTTTGCACCGTTTGAGCAAGCGCTGGCTCCGTTCGATCCACTTCGTTCTGCTATCGTAGAAATCGATGGAAAGCTAGCGGGAGTTGCGGGCGAATTACGAGCAGCGGTACGAAAAGCACACAAGCTCCCGGACACAACGAGCACATTTGAGTTGTTTTTGTCGCCATTTGTGGGTGAGCAGATACCTCGCTACACGCCGCTTTCGCGATATCAAAGTGTGGAGCGAGATGTTACGTTTCGAGTAGACGAAAGCATCACGTATGGCCAAGTAGTGGAGGCGTCTGCCTACGAAGAAGATGGCCTAGCGCTTGAGTGCCGCGCGCTAGATATATATCAAGCTGAGGGTGGCTCGCACAAAAACATCACACTCCGTTTTCTCATCACGCCGTACAATAAAACATTAACCGCCGAAGACGCAACACAAGTGACTGATGAAATTGTGAAACGTGTAGTCGCTGCAACTGGCGCACAGGTGCTATAGCTCATGCGCGAACTCTTGCGACTGTTTAGCTATACACGTGGACTCAAGTGGCTTGTCGTTGTAGTCGCTGGCATGGCGATTGTCGCTGCGCTCCTGAGTCTTGCATCTCCTTTTATCATCAAGATGGCGACTGACACTATCGTAGCTGGACTTGAAAGTGGTAACAGTGTTGATATTACATTTCTCATATGGCTCGTCGTAGGGATGCTAGGGGTGTCGCTTGTGGCTACTGCGGTAAGTGATGTAAGTGGAGTGCTCGGAGATATGTTGGCGGTTCGGATGCGTCGACAACTCTCGAGCCGTTACTATGAACACCTGCTTTCACTGCCCCAACGCTATTTCGATACAGAGATCACCGGTAAAGTTATCAATCGACTCAATCGCGCGATTGTAAGCATCACTTCGTTTATTCAGTTTTTTTCAAATAACTTGCTTAGTACGCTACTTACCGTTCTGATTGCACTCGGCATCATGCTCTGGTATAGCTGGCTCGTGGCAGTAAGTATGTTGCTACTTATCCCGATATTCCTCTATGTCACTGCACTCACGAGTGTTAAATGGCAAAAATACGAGAAACGTATTAATAAGCATTTTGATATTGCAAGTGGTCGATTTACTGAGGTTGTTTCACAGGTCCGTCTTGTAAAAAGCTTCAATACTGAACGGCGCGAATATACATCATTTGATACACGATTTAACAAAATGGTGGGTATTACGAAAAAACAATCGATTTACTGGCATAGCATGAATGCTATTCGTGGCGTAGCGCTGGGCATAGTGTATGCCATTGTGTTTGGGACACTTTTTTATCAAACTGCGACAGGTGTGCTGACGATTGGTGAAATGGTATTACTTATCGCGTTAGTCCAGCAGATTTCTGGGCCGATGCAATCTATGAGTTTCTTTATTGATTATTATCAGCGGGCAGCAGCAAACAGCAAAGATTATGCCGAAGCGATGGCTGAAGAGCCCGAAGTCGTTGATGAAAAGGGTAAACGCAAACTGGATGCAGAAAGTGCAGTCGTGGAGTTTCGCGACGTCGAATTTGCGTACGATGATAACAAGCGTGTGCTACACGGTATCTCGTTTACAATCGACGCAGGCAAAAAACTTGCGCTCGTCGGCGAAAGTGGGGGCGGTAAATCTACTATATCGAATCTGCTCATGCGCCTATACGCGCCGTCGGGTGGCGATATTTATATCAATGGCTTGAATATTCATGACGTGACGCAAGCAAGTTTACGCGACTCAATTGCGACCGTGTTCCAGGATGCGTCTCTTTTTAGTGGTACTGTCCGTGAAAATATTGCGTACGGCCGACCGAGCGCAACCGACCAAGAAATACGACAAGCAGCAAAAGCAGCCAATGCCTGGTCGTTTATTCAAGATTTGCCAGATGGGGTAGAAACAGAAATAGGCGAGAGGGGCGTCAAACTTAGCGGTGGTCAGAAGCAGCGTCTCGCTATTGCGCGCGCAATACTCAAAGACGCACCTATTTTAATCCTCGACGAGGCGACCAGTAGCCTGGATAGCCGCAGCGAAATAGTTGTGCAAGACGCACTCGAGCGACTCATGAAGAATCGCACTGTCCTTATCATCGCGCACCGCCTCAGTACAATCGCACATGTCGATACTATCGTTACCCTGAAGAAGGGTAAGGTCGATGAAACAGGCTCGCCCGCGCAGCTTGCCACGTCTGCCGGCATCTATGCCCAGCTTCTTGAGCTCCAGACGGCCACTACAGAGCAAGCGCGCAAAAAACTGGCAGAGTTCGATATGGCGGGTTAGTCGCTCGTGGTATAATAATACAAGTAATATTTCAGAGAGGGAGACAATGGCAACATCGAAAGCGCAACGCATCGGGATCATTGTGATCGCGGTGGTCATGACGGTTGGTACAATCGGCTCGTTTTTTATCATGATTTTGGCAAACGAAAATCAAGTAGCTGACCAGCAAAAAGAACAAGAGCAATATCAGCAGCAACTCAAGGAGTACGAAGAGCAAATGGCTGAAGCTCAAAAAGAGCAAGAAAAAGTGGCAAAACAATTATCTGCCGAGTATTACGATGACTTCAAGCAATACGAATCACTGCCTGAGCCATTTGACGCAAGTAAGGTAAAGTCTCTTGTGAAAGATGATTTGAAACAGGGTAACGGCGAAACACTCGATGAAAATACACGATACCGGGCGTATTACATTGGCTGGAATCAAGAAGGTAAAGTATTCGATGGCTCGATTGACGGGAGCGCGCTCAAAGCACCTCTAGAGGGCGGTACGTCGCTTATAGAAGGTTGGGTACAAGGTGTGCAGGGGATGAAAATTGGTGGCGTACGTGTCATCTCTATTCCCGGTGACCTAGCAAAAGGCTTGACGCCAAGTGCAGACATCAAAGAAGGTGCGCCACTTAAGTTCGTCGTGATGGCTATACCACCTGCTAGTGAGACGGAGAGCTGATCTAACAATGGATGATATTAAAGATGTCGTGATGGTGGGTGCTGGTCCTACGTCGTTGGCCGCGGCCATTTACACTACTCGCGAAGATATCGACACGACGCTTTACGAAAAAGCATCAATTGGTGGATTGGCTGCAATCACCGACCTCGTAGATAACTACCCGGGCTTCCCGGAAGGTATTGCAGGTATGAAGCTAGCGTCGCAACTGCAGGCGCAGGCAGAGCGCTTTGGTGCCAATATCGACTTTGGCGATATATCTGCAATCACTCGCGATGACGAAGCTATTACTCTCACTGTAGATGGCAAGCCGGTGAGGGCTAAGGCTGTACTCATCGCAACAGGTAGTGATTACAAAAAACTCGGTATACCAGGAGAAGCTGAATACTACGGTCGCGGTGTGCACTACTGTGCCACGTGCGACGGGGCGTTTTATCGTGACAAACAACTTGTGGTGATCGGCGGCGGCAACTCGGCTGTGCAGGAAGCCTTGTTTTTGACTCGTTTCACTACGCATATAGATTTGCTAGTACGCAGTACACTGAAAGCCAGTGAGGTGCTGCAGCATGAACTCCAAAAGTTCGTTGATGACGGCAAGATATCTGTTCATTACGGCGTAGTGCCAGAAGAGATTGTGACAGAAGACAATAAGGTAGTGCGGGTGACAGCAAAGAAAGCTGGAGAGTCTGTAGCATATCCTACAGACGGCGTATTCGTGTTTATCGGCTTAATGCCAAATACGGCGTTTCTCGAAAATTCGGGCGTCGAGCTAGATGAAGTTGGTCTGGTAAAAACCGACCTCAAGCTAGCAACGAACGTACCTGGCATCTACGCTGCCGGTGACGTGCGAAGTGGCGCAACAATGCAGATAGCTAGTGCGGTGGGCGAAGGTGCAACTGCTGCACTTTCTATGCGCGAGTATCTAGAAGCGCTTGAACGCGAATAACTTTAGCCGCGTAATGCATCAATAATTCGACGTGGATAATCTGTGATTACCGCGTCGATTTGCTTTAGACGCATCAGATGTGCACCACCCGGCCTATTGACTGTATATGCGTACGTAAAAACCCCAAGACGCTTCGCAATCGCGAGAGAAAGTAAACTCACGTAGAGTCGATGGAAACCTAAACCTGAAAATTTTAGGGAACGTTGATATAGCAGAAACGTGTATGGATTGTGGTCATGAAGGAGCGCCAATCGAGCATTTGACGAGTGACTGCGGACCGATCGCAGCTCCTTGATTTTAAATGACGATACTAAGCAATTATCCCACCCACTTTCTTGAGTGATGTAGTATTTTTCTAGAAGAGCTGCTACTGTTTCGCCACTACCGTGTGATTTGAGTTCGATATTGAGATATGTGCGTCCCCAGAAATTATCTAACACTTCGGTGAGTGTAGGAATAGGGTCTTTTGTTGTGATAGCTAGTAGTTCTTGGTAGGTTGATGTATGTACAGAATGCATAGTACCACGGGTAAATAGTAGACGATCGTCGTGTATCACGATAGGTGTGCCATCTTTAGTGAGTCGTACGTCAAACTCTAGTCCATCCGCACCCTGTTCGAGCGCGTACTGCATGGCTTCAATGGTGTTGACGGTGCCTCGCCCTTTAGCGCCGCGGTGTCCTATAACAAGCATGTGTATAGTATACTAGAGACAAGAGATAACTGACAGATAAGGAGTATATGTATGGCAGACTTTAACCAAATTCTCACCCCAGGGCCGGTCGATGACGGCATCGTCAATGTGGTTGTCGAGATACCACAAGGTAGCTCGCATAAAATAGAATGGAATCGTGAGCTAGCGGTGATGCAGCTAGATCGAGTAGAGCCGGCTATTTTCGCAAAGCCGACCAACTATGGCTTCATACCGCAAACGCTCGATGAAGACGGTGACGAGCTTGATGCATTGATTGTCACTAACGAGCCACTGCCAACGGGTATCTACTTAGAGGCTCGTATTATCGGTGTAATGAAATTTGCAGATGACAGTGAAGTCGATGACAAGGTGGTAGTGGTGCCTGCGGACGATCGTAATACAGGTAATGCAATACGCACTCTCGATGATCTTTCTCCGCAGCTGATCAAGCAAATCGAATTTCACTTTAATCATTACAAAGACTTGAAGAAACCAGGTACTACCGTAGTCGAAAAGTGGGCAGATATAGACGAGGCAAAAGCTGTTATTCACGAGGCAATTGAGCGCTGGAACAACCGCTAATATATGCAAGATAGACGTTCAGTTAAGTTGCTACTTCATAACAACCAGGGGGAGTTTCTTGTGTTGCGAAGGAGTGATACGCACCCGACTATGCCTCGTGCATTTGATTTGCCGGGAGGCGATGTTGAGCCCGGTGAAACGGATCTTGTTGCGCTTGACCGTGAGATATCCGAAGAAATCGGACTCGTGTTCAACACGGAAGATGCGGTACACATCGGCTATGACGCCGAGTATGAGCCCGGCGAAGGCTTAATGACACGAGTGCTGTATATGCTCAAGATAGAGACCTCTCGTCCACTGGTGCGCCTGAGCTGGGAGCATGAGTCGTTTGATTGGGTGGACAAAGAGACGCTTCGAGGCTTTGAGCCGCCTTTTCAGGTGTTAGTGCGAACTGCCTTAGATTTTTACCTATAGCTACTAGTTGCGGCGTGAGGCCTTGTCGCGTATGATTGCCGCCGCGTGGGAGATGCCTTCGATAAGGCCTAGTTGCTTAAGATGACCACGCAGCTTGCTCTTGGCGTGAGAAGTAACCACGAGCTCGAGCCATGCCTTTTTCGCCTGGGGAAGTTTTCGCGTGACTACTTCTACGACGTCACCGTTTTGCAGAGGTTTGTCGAACGCATTGATGTTGCCGTTAACCCTAAAACTATAGGCGTGTTTTCCAATGTCGCTATGCACAAGATATGCGAAGTCAAGCGGATATGCACCTTCTGGTAAGTTATAAATATCACCCTTTGGGGAGTATACAAAGATACGATTGCCAAACAAGTCTATATTGAGCTGACTTTCACTGATATCTTCACCTTCGCGTAGCCGAGCTGCGACCTCCTGCATTTGGGTAATCCATTGTAGTTCCGCGGGTAACCCCCCGTTACCTCGTTTGTTTTTTGTATAATTCTTAGTAGCTTTATGTTCGTGATAATGAAAGCTTGCCGCAAGACCACGCTCTGCATAGTCGTGCATTTCCTGGGTACGAATCTGAAATTCAACAATCTGCTTACTCGGCGTGATAACTGTAGTATGGAGGCTTTGATAACCGTTTGGTTTAGGTACGGCGATATAATCTTTGATGCGTGCGAGCATGGGTTGATACATGCTATGGAGAATACCAAGTACTCGGTAACAATCTTCTTTGTTGTCGACAATAATACGAAGCGCCATAAGATCGTAAATGTCATCTATGTTGCCATCTACTTTTTTGAGTTTTTTGTACAAACTATATATGCTTTTGACTCGTCCATTCACCTCGAAATCAAAGCTATGCTTGGTAAGCTCTTTTTCTACTTCTGTCCTGACGGTGCCGAGTTTTCGCGTACTGCGCCCCAAGCGTTTACGCATCATTGATTGAAGATGTTTAAATTCCTGAGGATCGAGATAGCTGAAGGCGAGTTCTTCCATTTCCATGCGTACGCGCCCCATACCAAGTCTATCCGCCATAGGGGCAAACACTTCGAGTGTTTCGCGAGCAATTTTCAGCTGCTTGTCTGCTGGCATGTACTGTAGCGTCGACATGTTGTGTAGTCTGTCGGCGAGCTTGATGATGATAACGCGCACGTCTTGGCCGACCGCAATGAGAAGCTTCGAAAGGTTATCTTTTGTTTGAGGAAGGTAGCTTGAAAGGTCGCGCATGCCTGAACGCGCCTGAGATACCTTTGTCACTCCGTCCACGAGAAACGCTACGTCGCGTCCAAACAGGTTTTCTATCTCTTCAAGTGTTGCGTCGGTATCTTCTACAGTGTCGTGCAGTACGCCGGCAAGTACAGTGTCGACGTCCATGCCCCAGTCTATGAGACTATATGCTACAGAGAGGGGGTGTGTGATATACGCCGCCCCACTTTTGCGTTTTTGGCCGTGGTGGTGCTTAGTCGCGTAATCGATGGCATGCTCGAGCTCGAGGACTTGATTTTCCTCGTACACGCTTGTCGCGAACGTCATGATGTCACTTTTATGCATAGTATGCATAGTATATCGTACATCCGTCTCAAAGTAGAGTTGCAACGCGGCTTGCGGATGCTATAATTATATCCAAAGCACTAATGTTTATAGAAGAGAGGGGCACATTCTATAATGAGTCAGACAAAAATCGCAATTAATGGATTTGGACGAATCGGGCGCAACGCGTTCAAGATTGCATTTGAACGAGGTGACCTCGAGGTCGTAGCGATCAACGACCTGACCGACACAAAGACACTCGCGTATTTGCTCAAACACGATAGCAACTACGGTACGTATCATCATGAGGTGACGGCCGAAGACCAGGGCATTGTTGTTAATGGCAAGCATATTAAAGTACTTGCTGAGCGCGATCCATCGGTACTACCCTGGGGCGATTTGGGCGTAGAGCTCGTTATCGAATCTACAGGATTCTTTACCGATAAAGAAGGGGCGGAAAAGCATATTGTAGGCGGTGGAGCAAAGCGCGTCGTCATCAGCGGTCCAACAAAAAGTGATGGAGTCGATACAATAGTACTCGGCGCCAACGATGACAAGATACCTACGGCTACAGACGTCATCAGTAACGCAAGCTGTACTACCAATAGCCTGGCCGCAGTGATGGCAGTGCTCGATGCAGAGTTTGGTGTCGAGAAGTCACTGCTGACCACAGTACATAGCTATACAGCCAGTCAGGCGCTACAAGACGCGCCAAAGAAAGACCTTCGTGAAGGTCGAAACGCCGCTGAAAATATGGTACCAACATCTACTGGTGCCGCAATTGCGGTGACAAAAACACTCCCTCAACTTGAAGGCAAGTTTGATGGGCTGTCGATTCGCGTGCCGACACCGGTCGTGTCAATCAGTGATGTTACGGCATTGCTAAGCCGCGATGTAACAGTCGAAGAGCTCAACGAGACATTTCGTAAAGCTGCCAAGGAGCCATACTACCAAGGTATTCTTGCGGTTAGCGACGAGCCACTAGTTTCTCGCGACTACATTGGTAATAGCAACTCGGGAACAGTCGACTTATTGCTCACAAAGGTTGTTGGCGGTAATCTCATTAAGATTGCCGTATGGTATGACAACGAATGGGGCTATTCAAACCGTCTTGTTGAATTAGTTGCAGACGTTTCAAAATCAATCGAGCGCTAAAAGCATTGCTATGCAGTAGCGATAAATGAATAAACCACCGTGTAAATATACGGTGGTTTATTCGTCGCTATGCGTAGTTGCGCCGGTCGGCTGCGAACTCGGAACGATGTACATGAACACACTGCACGATAGCGCGACAAGGGCCAATATGAGTGCGAGCACCATGTTTTGGGTGAGTGCGGTGACAATAGCAAATGATAGCCATGCGCTACCCTGAGAAATGAATTTGACCCGGGGGGCAAGCGTACCCTCACGTTGAAAGCGATGAGACTCGCGAATTGCAAGCTTCAGGAGCGGAATGCGTGTAAACCACCTATAGAGTCGCTTGCTGGATTTGGAGAATGCCCATAGTGCGATCAACACGAATACAGTGGTAGGGAGTCCAGGTAGCCATATGCCTATAATTCCCAGTCCTGTGCAGATGAGCCCAAGTAGCGCGTAGAGAATTTTTCTAACAATTTGTGGCATAAAACCTCATAGTAGTGAGATGTAATCGCATTACTCACCAGTATAAACCGCACTTGGTTTGCCTGCAAGTCTGACGCTTGCTACTGCGCTCGATAACGCTTATACTAAAGGACATGAAGATATTCCTTGGTTCCGACCACAACGGCTTTTATATGAAAGAAAAAGTGTTTGCCTACCTGGCAAAACGCGGATATGACGTCGAAGATGTCGGTGACAAAGAACTTGACCCAGAGGATGATTTTCCTCACTTTGCTCAAATGGCTGCACTTAAAGTACTTGGCGAAGATGACGCGGTAGAACCCCGTGCGATACTGCTATGCGGTGGTGGCCAAGGTATGGCTATGGCTGCAAATCGTTTTCGAGGTATACGTGCAAGTGTTATCTGGGACGATTATGAGGCGAAAATGACTCGCAATGACAACGACAGTAATGTGCTGTGTTTGCCGTCACGAGTACTTGAAAAAGAAGAACACGAATGGAAAGCAATTATAGATGTATGGCTGGAAACGCCATTCGCCGCTGCTCCGCGCTATAAAAGACGTAATGCACAGTTAGATGAGGTATAAAAATGAGTAGTATCGCACCAGCAATTTTGGCAGAAAATGCCGAATTATATAAACAAGCAATCGACAAGATACAGCCGTTTGCGCAACGTGTCCATATAGATGTGAGTGATGGAAATTTTGCTCCAACTTTTACTGTTGGACTTAATGAGATCTGGTGGCCGGAGGGTTGGGAGGTTGATATCCATGCGATGGTGGCACAGCCAACAGAGCATCTGCAAACACTCGTACAGCTCAAGCCAAGCATGGTGATTTTTCATGTCGAGGCGGACGTGGCGCAATTACCTTCTGTACTCGCGACACTCAAGCAGTATGACATTAAGGCAGGCATATCACTATTGAGGTCGACGGTCCCTTCTTCTGTTGCCTCGCTTATTGAACAGGCGGATCATGTGATGGTGTTTACGGGCGAGTTAGGAAGATACGGTGGTACCGCAAATCTCATGCAACTAGAAAAAGTTCGACTTATTAAGCAAATTAACCCAGATGTAGAAATCGGCTGGGACGGCGGTGTTAATTTGGATAACGCCTATACACTCACGCAAGGTGGCGTAAATGTGCTAAATGTGGGTGGAGCGATTCAGAAAGCGGAAGACGCGGGTGTTATGTACGCTAAGCTTGTCGACGAGATAAATAAACAGGGAGTATTGTAATGGGTCAACAATTAACCGTCTCGCAGCTTGAGGCAAAAGCAAATACTATTAGGCAAGATATTATCACGATGCTTGAAGCCGCGGGTAGCGGACACAGTGCGGGGCCACTCGGTCTTTCTGATATTTTCGCAGCGCTTTATTTTGACATTATGAACTACGACGCTAAGAATCCTGATTGGGAAAAGCGCGACTATTTCTTTTTGAGTAACGGACATACAGTGCCGGTCCAGTATGCAGCTATGGCAGAAGCGGGCTTTTTCGAAAAAGCTGAATTACAAACACTTCGTAAGCTTGGTAGCCGCTTGCAGGGCCACCCTGAGCGCACGAAGCTACCTGGACTTGAAAATACCAGTGGGCCGCTGGGTAGCGGGTTAAGTCAGGCATCTGGTGTCGCGTATGCGCTGCAGTATCTCGACCGCGAACCGCACCGTTTTGTATATACGGTGATGGGCGACGGCGAGCTCAACGAGGGCAATATATGGGAGGCAGCCATGTTTGCTGGTAAATATAAGCTCGCTCAGCTCATTGGCTTTATCGACCGCAATAACATTCAGATTGATGGTAACACAGAAGACGTCATGCCGCTTGAAGACCTACGTGGTAAGTGGGAAAGTTTCGGTTGGCACGTGCAAGAGGTTGATGGTCATAATATCGAAAGTATCATTGACGCGGCAAGTATGGCTCGCGCTATTAGCAATAAGCCAAGTGTCATCATCGCGCACACCATACCGGGCAAGGGTGTTGACTTTATGGAATACGACTATCACTGGCATGGTGCACCGCCAAACCATGAGCAGGCAAAAGAGGCGCTTACAAAGCTACGAACCCTCAATGGCAAGATAAAGGCAGGAGAATAAATATGAGTTCATATCCACTACGAGATGATATTTTTTCTGAAAAACCGACAGAAGAACCGACGCGAGCAGGATTTGGGCGTGGCCTCAAAAAAGCCGGCGAAGCAGATGAGCGCGTGGTCGCATTGTGCGCCGACTTGACAGAGAGCACACAGATGCATCACTTTAAGGCGGCATTCCCTGAACGCTATATAGAAATAGGCGTCGCTGAACAGAATCTTGTGACTGTCGCGAGCGGACTTGCTCGTGCAGGAAAGATACCGTTTACAAGTAGCTACGCTGCTTTTAGCCCCGGGCGAAACTGGGAACAAATCCGCACCACAATTACGCTTAACGAGCAGCCTGTAAAAATAATCGGGTCTCATGCGGGCGTGAGCGTAGGGCCGGACGGTGCGACGCATCAAATGCTTGAAGATATTGCCTTGATGCGAGTACTACCTCATATGGTTGTTGTTGTGCCGGGTGATAGCGTTGAGGCTGAAAAAGCTACTCTTGCAATCGCTCAGAACGGTGAACCAAGCTACCTACGACTCGCACGCGAGAAGACACCAGTATTTAGCACGGACGACTCTCCGTTTACAATAGGTACGGCGTACGTGCTGCGCGAAGGCCGCGACGTAACGCTCTGCGGCACCGGTACTATGACTTTTCAGCTATTAAAGGCGGCTCAGCTGCTAGAACAACAGGGTGTATCTGCTGAGGTTGTCCATGTGCCAACTGTGAAGCCGCTTGACGAAACTGTTATCTTGGCGAGCGCACGCAAGACCGGGCGTGTGGTGACGGCAGAGGAAGCGCAAATTGCAGCTGGATTTGGCGGTGCTGTAGCTGAACTTTTGAGTGAAAAACTACCAACACCTCTCAAGCGTATCGGTATGCTCGATCGTTTCGGTGAGTCCGGGCAGCCAAATGAGCTTCTTGATTACTTCGGCTTAAACGCAGAGAAGATGAAGCCTGTTATTCAAGAATTTATCAACGCAACATCGCAGTACCACAGGGAGGGCTAATATGGGTCAAACAATCGGTCAGATACGAGACAATACCACGCGTGCGCGACATCTGTATCAGCGCTCAAAACAGCAGCACTTTGCTGTGGGCGCTTTTAATGTCGACAATCAGGAGACGATGATCGCTATTGCGCTTGCTGCACAGAAGCTAAATTCACCGGTACTTATCGAGGTGAGCGACGGCGAAGTGAAGGCAATCGGACTACACAACATTCGTGATATGGTTGACAACTATAAGCAAGAATATGGTATCGAGGTGTACTTAAACTTGGACCACAGTCCTTCTGTCGACGCGTGTAAGCGTGCAATAGATGCGGGTTACGAGTTTATACATATTGATATTTCGCAGGCAGATCACAACGCGAGCGAAGAAGAGATTATCGCGAAAACGAAAGAAGTAGTTGAATATGCAAAATTTACAGGTGCACTTATCGAAAGTGAGCCGCACTACTTCGGCGGTAGTAGTAATGTTCACAATGAAGATATCGACTACGAAGAAATCAAGAAAACATTCAGTACACCAGAGGGTGCGCGTAGCTTCACTGAGGCAACCGGAATTGATACACTCGCAGTTGCTATCGGTAATTTGCACGGAAAATACCCCGTACCGAAAGAACTCGATCTTGAGCTACTCGAGCGTATTCGCGAAGTCATAGGCTGCGGTATCAGCCTACATGGCGGTAGCGGTACGCCGCTACACTACTTCGAAGATGCTGCTCGTATAGGCGTCAGCAAGATCAATATTAATAGCGATATGCGCTACGTCTTTCGCAAAACCCTTGAAAAAGTGCTTGCCGATAACCCCGACGAATACGCGGTAGTTAAACTTATGCCCGAAGTGTATGGCGCAGTTCAGGCGGTGGTAGAAGAAAAGATTAAAGCATTCGGTAGTGCTGACAAAGCCATAGTGTAAGCACGCTTGGCTACGGGCGTCGATAAGCATAGGCTGTATGGTATACTATGCTCAGAAATGGGCGTCGTAACACAAGCAAAAAGGAATAATTAAATGAACACACCAAAAATATTGGCTATTGGCAAAGCGACGCAAGACGTCTTCTTGAAAAGCGACGAGTTTAGTCCACAAATGGAAGGTAAGGTTGCGTATACGCACCTTCCGCTCGGTGTAAAAATGGAAGTAGAAGATATCGTGTTTGCGACTGGTGGAAACGCAAGTAATGTCGCCGTCACCTTGGCCCGTCAAGGCTTGCACAGCAGTTACATGTGGACGCTCGGGTATGACCCTGCATCGGAAACAGTGCTGCGCGACCTTGATTCGGAGGGTGTAGATACATCTCACGTAGTGCGCCGCGACAAATACCGCGCGGGGTACTCTAACATTTTGATTGCTACAGATGGTGAGCGAACCATCCTCAATAACAAAGGCGTGTCTACAGATGCTCACGATGTGGATATTGATCTTGATGCAATAGCTGACGTAGATTGGGTGTACCCAACATCGCTAGCTCTGGGCGGTATTGATCTACTGCGCATCATTGTCGACCGAGCAGATGAAGCTGGGGTAAAGGTTATGCTCAACCCCGCTGGCCCGGAGCTTGCTGAGCCAAATAAGCTCAAGTCACTGCTCAGTAGTGTTGAGGTGCTGTGTGTCAATAAAGAAGAGATGCAAATGCTCGTTGACGGCGAATCGCTCGAAGAACTTGTGCGTCACGCGCTACACTATGTGCCAGTAGCAATTGTGAGCGACGGACCTCGTGGAGTAATTGCAAGTGATGGCAAAACTATTGTCACAGCGGGTATGTATGAAGACGTGCCGGTAGTGGATCGTACCGGCGCGGGAGACGCATTTGCGAGCGGATTCTTGAGTCAATGGGCTGCTGGTAAGAGTCTTCGTGACTCTGTGATATTTGCAAGTGCGAATTCAACATCTGTCGTGACGCAGTTCGGCGCAAAAGCCGGCATTTTGAGATCAAACGCGGATCTGCACGATATGCCTATCGAGGAAAAGCCGTTCTAATGTCCAGAGCACTCATGACGCTACTTGGGCGACCTTCGGATAAGATGTTGGAAATATCTTTCGATGATTTAGAGAAGGCTACTGGTAAACAGGCTATTGATGCACAATTGGTTGGCGATATACTCCATGCTGCGCATGGCACGATACGTGAACTGGGGCTAGAGGGAGACGTGACGGCCAAAGAGCTGTATCAAGCGCTGCGCGTTCACGAAGACATGCTCGATGATTCAACGGCATTTGTAGGCCTCGTGATAGACAAAGAGGTTGTTTCGTTGAATGCTCAAGATATCGCGCACGATCATAGCGAAGCGGGGCGATTTGAGACGCGGAGTCTGGTGCATCTGCGCAAAAAACTGACCAGCGAAATAGTGAAACGATACACGGAGTGGGCTGCTCATCCCGAGCTGCTCGAGCCAATTACGCGGCATATACAATTAACACACAAGGAGACAGTATGAGGTATCAGATTTGCGTATCAGGCGCAGCGAGCGGAGAAACGGTACAGGCGTCGCACCATCTCGCCTTCGAACTTGGCAAAGAAATTTCTCGGCGAGGTAAAACTCTTACAACAGGTGCGACTGTAGGTCTACCGCATTATGCGGCCATGGGCGCAGTGAGCGTCGAAGGCAAAAGAGGGGTATCGATAGGCTTCTCTCCGGCAAGCTCGTTTCGCGAACATGTCGCCACGTACCGACTGCCAACCAAAGAATTTGATTATATCAATTTTACTGGCATGGAGTATGTAGGACGCGACGTGCACTTGGTACGCAGTAGTGATGCAATCATAACCGTAGGTGGTCGTATGGGCAGCCTCCACGAACTCTCTACAGCGCTAGAAAGCCGAAAGGTGTGTGGTGTGTTGCTTGGTAGCGGCGGGCTTGCGGATTACACAAAGACGTTACTTGAAAATATTGAAGCTCCTGGCGCAAGGGATATTATTTACGAAACAGATCCTGCGACACTTGTTGAAAAAGTGATAGCACGACTCGATGAAAAATATGCAGACTTCATCCATGATGCAGAAGATAGCCATGTGAGCGCAAAGCGTGCAGGACAAGGCTAGCGACTCAGTGTTATACTAAGAGTCTATGAGTCATAAATTTCAGCTCAAGACAAAGTATCAACCGACAGGTGATCAACCGACGGCTATTGCTCAATTGGTAAAAGGGCTTGAGGCAGGCGAGCGAGAGCAGACGCTTTTAGGGGTAACGGGCAGCGGTAAGACGTTTACTATGGCCAATATTATCCAGCAGCAACAAGTACCGACCCTAGTGCTGGCTCACAACAAGACATTGGCGGCACAACTGTATTCAGAATTTAAGACGTATTTCCCTGACAATGAAGTGCATTACTTTGTGAGCTACTTTGACTATTATCAGCCAGAAGCGTATATCGCGAGTAGCGACACATATATCGAAAAAGATTCGGCTATAAATGAAGAGATAGATAGACTGCGTCATGCGGCTACATCTGCGCTACTCACGAGACGTGACGTGATTATCGTTGCAAGTGTGAGTTGTATTTACGGAATCGGCTCGCCAGATGCGTACGAGCAGATGTCTATCACTGTTAAGCGTGGCGAACGTCGTCAGCAAGATAAGTTTGTACGTTTACTTACAGATATTCAGTACCAGCGAAACGATGTTGATTTTCATCGAGGTACATTTCGGGTTCGCGGTGACGTAGTAGATGTGTATCCCGCCGGCCATGATACGGCATATCGCATCGAGTTCTTTGGTGACGATGTTGATAGAATTACGCAGATCGACTCACTTACAGGTGAAATACTCTCCGAGCCTGCTCAGATTAATATCTTTCCGAGTAGTCACTATGTTACACCAAAAGACCGATTAGCCACGGCTATCGAAGGTATTAAAAAAGAATTCAGCGAGCGCTTGGAGTGGTACGATAAACACGACAAGTTTCTAGAGTCGCAGCGACTCTCACAGCGTACGAAATATGACATAGAAATGCTCGAAGAAACTGGCTTCGTCAAAGGCATCGAGAACTATAGTCGGTACCTCAGTAATCGCGAACCTGGCGAGCAGCCGGCCACACTAATAGATTATTTCCCAGACGATTGGTTGCTGCTTGTAGACGAAAGTCACCAGACTCTTCCGCAGGTGCGCGGCATGTACAACGGCGACCGCGCACGAAAAGAAGTACTCGTCGAGCATGGTTTTCGTTTGCCGAGCGCGTTAGATAATCGACCACTCAAATTTGAAGAGTTCAACACGCATATAAACAAAGTAATATATGTCTCGGCGACACCGAGCGAGTATGAGCTCGCCCACAGCCCGGAGCCGGCCCAACAGGTGATTCGTCCAACTGGTTTGCTCGATCCCCCTATCACTATCAAACCAAGCAAGGGTCAAGTTGATGATTTGGTTGCAGAGATTCGTGACCGCACAGAAAAAAGTCAGCGAGTGCTCGTAACGACACTGACGAAGCGTATGGCGGAAGATTTGAGTGCGTACTTGCTAGAGTTGAATATCAAGACGGCGTACCTTCATAGCGAGATTGATACGCTAGAGCGCGGTGATATTTTGCGCGACCTGCGGCTTGGTGTATACGACGTGGTTGTTGGTATCAACCTGCTGCGCGAAGGTCTCGACCTACCCGAAGTAAGCTTAGTTGCTATCATGGATGCAGATAAAGAAGGGTTTTTGCGCAGCGAAAGTGCACTTATTCAAACTATCGGCCGCGCGGCGCGCCATGTCGACGGTAGCGTGATCATGTACGGGGACCGTATTACACGCTCAATGCAGGCGGCGATAGACGAAACCGAGCGCCGTCGCAAGATCCAACGCACGTACAATGAAGCACATGGCATCACCCCGACTGGCGTCGATAAAGCGATAGATGAAGGGTTGCGAGCGATTATACCGCAAAAAGAAGATACGAAATCGAAACTTGATCTTAAGAAGATTCCAAAAGACGAATATCAAAATCTAGAGAAAGAGCTCACCGTGCAGATGAATCAGGCGAGTGCAAATTTGGATTTTGAAAAAGCCGCAGAGCTACGAGATATCATCTCCGAAATTCGGGCAAAGCAGTAGCATTATATGCTACACTAGTGCATAGATTATGCAACCACAACAAAATTATCCTCAGTCGCCAATGCAGCCAGCTCCAGTTAAGAAACGCAGGAGCCTAAGTGGCTACGTGACGTGGGCAATTATTGCAGTCGCCTCCATTTTGATTATTACGCTCATAGCATGGCTCGTGATTGTACTGATGGGTAAAACCAGCTCCGACACAGGTAAGACGCAAGCAGGGATGGCCGCAGTTTTAGAACCTGCCGATATAGCGCCAGTCGAGCGAACTATACGCTCGCAACTAGGTGTGCAAGTTTCGTACAATGCTCGCGAGCTTGAAGGGTATGGATTTGCCGAAGATGTTACTTTTTCCGCATCGGACTTAGACGAGTCTCGCCCATATAGTGTGATGCGCGTAAGGCCAGTGGAAACTAGCCAGGCGACTCGTAGCGAGGTAACACTTGAGTCACCCGAACTTCGCGTTACCTCGAGTACAAATGGATCCTACTGGGACAGTCTATCGAGTAAAAAGACGTATGCGGACTTGTCAAAAATTGACATGCTTGTCAAAGAAACTGTTGCAGCAAGAGAAAAAGACAAAATGATAACTGCGTCTGATGCCGAAGTTGAAAATATTAACGATGTGGATTACCGTAAGGTCTCATTCACTTATACAAATGACCTGTATGGCGTGAAGACAGAGCGTAGAGAAGACTGTTATATGACCGTACAGAATGATCGACCATACGTTGCTTGCATTAATAATATACGCGCCTCAAACTTTTCCGTTGTTCCGCAGCTAGAAAATGTGCTTGCAGGTGTGGTGTATGAAGGATTGGACACCGAGCTACTGGAAGTAGCTAGCAAAGAGGGTGAGCAAGACACAGCGACGCTTGATGGTGAAGACGATGAGCAGGTGGCAGCTAGTAATACAGAGAATATGCAAGCTTCCGTTCCAAAGCGAGATACAAATAAGGTTCAGTCATATTTAGCGGATACGCAAAACTTTAAAGTTATGGCTGCGAGCGCGCCATCTGTTGTGCGCGTCGGTGCGATTTACTGTGCGGATATTAAGCTGTCACTGCCAAATGGAGGTGATGGCCCGACTCTTACGGGTGCCTGTGTCAATAAAGCCGGTTCTGGATTCTTTATATCTCGCGATGGTCTGGTGGCGACATCTGCAAGTGCTACCCAAGTGAAGCCGCAAGAGGCAATTGCCGCGTATATCACGAATGCACCTGATTCAGCTGCGGTGATAGTGCGCCTCGAGCGAGTTTTGAACTACCTCGTTGAAGCACGTGTATTGATGCAGACAGATGCCGATGCGTTAATTGCAGGAGTTGAAGAGCGTAATCAAGATATTATAGATAAAGTAAATGCAATCAGTACTCGTATTGCGCCCGAGGATATAGCAATAACAGCTGAAAATTATTCTTATGCTGTGCAGCTAGCAGACCGACCGATCGTCGTGAATCAAAATAGTAATGGATCTTCGGCTTTTGCCTTGACAGATACGGTCGTCGAAGCCGAAATTGAAGGCCAGCAATATTCGGCGGATGTTAGCCAAGATAGTATTTTTAAAGGCGAACCTGTAGAAGAGGATACGACACTCTTAAAAGTTAAAAAAAGTGCAACATACCCAACGCTAAAACTTGGCCTATCTGGCGAAGGTGTTGGTGAAAAAGCAGTAATTAATGTTGTAGGTATGCCGATGTATGCATTTGGTACATTAGGTTCAGCTCAGTTCAGAGATACACCGCTTTATCGTTCAGGAGCAATAAATGAAACATTTAATGCGGAGGCCGGTCAAAAAGTCCGTTCCATTTCTACCTCGTCGCATGCAGGGTTTGCTGGTGCACCTGCACTCGATCAACAAGGAAGTGTCGTTGGCATGGCTACCTATAACAACCTCAACTGTCCAGATAGAAAATGCTTTGGTAGTACGGTATTACGCGATACGTCTGGTATAGCTGCACTCATAAAATCTCGTAATATTTCACTTGAGTCCGTAAGTCTGTCATCTGATGTATGGCGTTCGGCAATTGACGAGCTAGTGAAGGGCAACTACCGCCAGGCAACACAACTATTCGATCGCGCCGGTAGTCTGTATGCTCGGAACTCGCTTGCACCTAAATTTTCTGCATACAGCAAGTCGCAATATGGATCGGCAAGCGATACATCGACTATGAATACTGTTGTTTCGGCGCTTAAGGTAATAATCCTGATAGCGGTTGGTATTCTCGTGTTACTCGCTATCTTCAAAACTGCGCTCAAGCTCTTTGTTCATCCGCACGCCGAGACGCAATACGGTGAAATGGCGGGTGGGCAGTACATCGACCGCAACCTCAGCCATATGCGCCGCCAACGACACAAGTGCCTCAACAGACACAGTGGCAACCCCCGGTGCAGCAGTATCCGCCACAACAACTTCAGCAGCAGTACGGTAATCCTTCGCAGCCACCAGCCCAGCAGACCAGTCCACCGTCACCAAGTGGCTATAGTCAGACACCTCCACCTCAAGTATAAAACTATCTTCTGCAGGCGTTTAATCTTCGTGACATCTACGTTACAATGTATATATGACAAAAATATCTTTGCAAGATGTGCGTTCGTTGGCACAGCTAAGTGCTCTGCGTCTTACAGACGATGAGGCAGAGCGTTTAACGAGCGACATAGAACATATACTTCAGTACTTTGAACAGCTAAATGAGCTTGATACCGATGGCGTACCGGCTACTTATTATGGCATGGATCTTGTGAATAGCTCTCGGGCTGATGAGGTATCTGATACGCAGTTAAGTCGAGAAAGCTTGGTGGAGTTGTCTGAAGGCGGAAATATCGCCGGTCAAGTGATGGTTCCGAAGGTATTATGAGCATGAACACTATTTCTCACTATAAACAAACAATACAAGAGCATTCTGCCGAATACGCAGTCCGTGAAGCGCTTGAGAGTGGGCGAAAAGATACGCACAACGTATTTATCAGCCTGTATGAAGAACGAGCACTTGCGCGCGCCCGACAAGTGGATGAAGGAACGGTGAGCGGGCGACTTGCTGGGGTGCCGTTTGTGGCAAAAGATAACTTTTTAACACTAGGCGGTGCGACGACTGCGGCAAGCCATTTTCTAGAAAATTTTCATGCTCCACTGCAGGCTACTGCTGTCGAGAAGCTTGAGGCGGAAGGTGCGATTTGCATAGGAAAAGTTAACCTCGATGCGTTTGCTCATGGTGGTAGTACAGAGAACTCGGCGTATGGCGTCACTAAGAACGCGCACGACACGGCGCGTGTTGCAGGCGGTTCTAGTGGTGGTTCGGCTGTCGCAGTGGCACTTGGTACGGTTCCCTTTGCGCTAGGCACAGATACAGGCGGCTCTATACGGCAACCGGCTAGTTTCAACGGTGTAGTTGGCATTAAGCCGACCTATGGCGCCGTGAGTCGCTACGGCGTGGTTGCGATGGCGAGTGGTACAGATACGATTGGTGTGCTCGCATCGACCGTGTCAGACACCGAGTTGCTACTCGAAGTTCTTAGCGGTCAAGATGAGCGCGATATGACTACATTACCGGATTATTTTATACCGCAAGACAAGCCTACTGGTAAAAAGATCGGTTTGATCAAAGAGTTTATGGCCGATGGAATTGACGAGGAAGTGAGCGCACAAATTCTTAGTGCTGTTGAAAAATTACAGTCAGATGGGTATGAAATAGAAGAAGTGAGTATGCCGATGCTCAAGTATGCACTTGCGATCTACTACATTGTAGTGCCAGCTGAAATCAGCAGTAACCTGGCAAGGTACGACGGTATACGATACGGTACGCAAAAAGGCAACGACGGTAGTTTGCAGGATGTGTATGAAATGAGTCGACAAGCTGGGTTTGAAGCGGAGAATAAGAGACGTATTATCATAGGTAGTTTTGTGTTATCAAGTGGCTCATTTGACGCCTATTACCAAAAAGCACAAAAAGCACGTACGTTACTCATTCGCGAATTTAACGATCTTTTTGAGCGGTATGATGCTTTGATAGGCCCTGTCGCGCCAGAAACTGCATTCAAGATAGGGCAAAATACCGAGGATCCTCTTAAAATGTATCTAGAAGATGTCATGACAGTGCCGCCAAGTTTGGCGGGCTTACCTGCAGTGAGTGTTCCGGTTGGCAAGACCAAAGATGGACTTCCAGTTGGACTTCAGATTATCGGAAAACGCCGCGATGATGCACAAATATTAGCGGTTGCTCGTGACGTAGAGGCTCAGTATGGACAATAACGTTGTACTACTAGCATTTTTTGCAGCTATATTGATAGTAGCTGGTATAGTGCTTGTGATTATTGTCTATACGAAGGGCGGGTCTTCGCTCAATCAAGAGAAGTATCGTACAAAGTGGCTACAAATCGAGCATTCACTCAAAAAAGATCAGCCAGCAAGCTATCATTTATCCGTACTTAATGCTGATAAGTTGCTAGACTATGCCATGAAAGAAGCAGGCTATAAAGGTAAAACGATGGGTGAACGACTCAAAGCTGCGTCGCCTCGACTTACCAATCGCAACGCAACATGGTCTGCGCATAAGCTGAGAAACCAGATTGCGCACGAACAAGACGTCTCGGTTAGTTATGACACCACAAGGCGTGCGCTCGCAAGTTTTAAACAAGCACTCAAAGACGTAGGAGCAATTTGATATGGTAAGCAAAGATATTTTAGATACATACGAAATGACGATTGGCATAGAGTGTCACGTACAACTTGCTACAAAAACTAAATTATTTAGTCGTGCAAACAACGATGCACGCTCCGCGGAGCCGAATACTAACCTAGTGCCCATAGATTATGGGCTACCCGGCATGCTACCTGTGCTCAACTGGGAAGCTGTCCGTTTGGCGGTACGTGCCGGTAAAGCGCTCGGTAGTGAGGTTGCACTCGAAAGTCATTTTGACCGCAAACACTATTTCTATCCAGACTTACCTAAGGGCTACCAAACTACACAGATGTATCGTCCTATTATCGGGTCTGGTAAGATTAGTGTTCCCGTAGAGGGCGGCGAAACTATTGATGTTCGTATACATCATGCGCACATGGAAGAGGATGCCGGTAAACTGACGCACTACGACACCTACAGTTTAGTCGATCTTAACCGTGCGGGAACGCCACTTATAGAGATTGTGTCTGAGCCTGATATTCACTCTGCTGCAGCAGCTCGCGCGTACGCAACAGAACTGCATCTTTTAATGACATATGCCGAAGTCACGCGCGGCGACTTGTATCACGGTAACATGCGCTTTGACGTGAATATTTCTGTGGCAAAAAAAGGCGCACCTCTTGGTACTCGAGCCGAAATTAAAAATTTGAATTCGTTTCGTAGTGTTGAGCGTGCTGCAGAGTACGAATTTACTCGCCAGGTCGAGCTCTTGGAGCAAGGCGATTCGATTGTACAGGAAACAAGGGGCTGGGATGATGAAAAGCAGCTTACTATCAGCCAGCGTAGCAAGGAAGATGCGCAAGATTATCGCTATATGCCCGATCCAGATATTCCTCCTATCGTTTTAACAAATGATGAGGTGGAGTCAATCCAAGCTGATATGCCAGCACTGCCTCAGGCGTATCGTGCCTCCTGGAAAGATCTCAAGATTGATTCATCGGTTGTGAATACACTACTCAGTGTGCGCCGTCATGCGGAGCTAGTACACGCGGTCCAGCTTCGGGCTGGCGACGAAGCCGCCGTACGCATTGCGAATTTGTTTGCGAGTGGACTCGGTAGCAATACAGCAGGAGAGCAAGTAGCAGCAATGCACGAAGAGGTGTCGGCTGAAGAGTTGATTGTTTTGGCTGAGATGGTCCAAAAGTCTGAAGTATCTTCAAATGGCGCAAAAGAGATATTCAAGGCACTCTACCTAGGAGAGCATGACCCGCGTGCTATTGCTACGGCAAAAAGCTTGCTGCAGAACAGCGATACCGACGCTATCGCGGCGGTGGTCGACGAAGTACTGGCTGATCCCGCTTCTGCCAAGGTTGTTGCAGATATTCGAAGTGGCAACGACAAGGCTATCGGCTATTTAGTCGGGCAAGTGATGAAGAAGTCGGGTGGCCAGGCGAATCCCTCGCTTGCACAGCAATTGTTACGTGAGCGCCTATAGTGGAGATTTTCGGCCGCAAGCCACTTATCGTGTACGTGAGTGGCGCGCCAGGCTCTGGCAAAACTACACTTGCTAGCAAAATAGCTACTGAGTTGTATCTTCCGCATATCTCCAGCGATTTAGTGCACGCAGGAGTGCGCTTAACAAAAGGTTCGCCAAACGACCGGCACGCATCGCTACATGATGTGTTTGTGCCCTTGCTGTTGCATATGGCGCGCGCCAACGTGAGCTTTGTAGTGGATCAAGTGTTACAACAGTCTTTTTCTGAGCGAGATATCATTGCTAAATTACGCGAGCATGCGCAGATCGTGAATGTTCATACTGTCTGCCATGAACCTATCGCTAGACATGCTGCAAGGGAACTCTCTCGCACAGACCGAGGTGTGTATATGAGTCCTATCGAAGTTGATTCAAGGGCGAATTATCACAAAAATAACCTTGGTGAGACGAGCCGACCACTTGAACTTACGCTGCCACAAATTATAATACAAACAGACGATGGCTATAATCCATCGTTTCCCGATATCATAGCATTCATCGAACATCAGTATAGTAGAGAGGATATATCATGAAAAAACCAACCAAAGCAATTATTTGCGCGGCCGGACTAGGTACACGATTTTTGCCTCAGACGAAGGCGATGCCAAAAGAAATGCTACCAATTATCGATCGCCCGGTTATTCAATTAATCGTAGAAGAAGCCGTGTCGGCTGGCGTGACGGAAGTAATTATTGTCACTGGTAGTACGAAACGTGCTATCGAGGACCACTTCGATCGTAGTGATGAGCTAGAGGCCGAGCTTCGCGAAAAAGGAAAACATGACAAAGCCGATCAGATTAAGGCAGTTGCAGAGCTCGCAAATTTTGTATATGTTCGACAGAAGGGCACTCCTAAGGGCAATGCACGACCCGTATTGAACGCACAGCATTTGATAGATGATGACGAGCCATTCTTCGTGTTCTTTGCAGATGATTTCTTCCGTAGTGAGGTTCCCCGCGCCAAGCAGCTACTCGATGTGTACGAGGCAACGGGAAAGTCGGTCATATCCCTTATTGAAGTTGATAAAAAAGATGCCGACAAATATGGCATGGCAGCTATCAAAGAAGAGGCAGCGGGCGGAGCTTACCAGCTAACGCAGCTTATCGAAAAGCCTGGTGAAGCGGCGGCGCCCAGTAACCTAGCGTCTGTTGGTGGCTACTTGCTGACCCCAGACATTCTGCCTATTATCGCGGACGAGAAGGTGGACAAAAATGGGGAGATTACTCTCGCTGACAGCATCAATGAACTGGCACAAAGAGACGAAGTCTATGGTCGCATTATAGACGGCGTGTGGCACGACACTGGCAATCAGCTCAAGTATATCAAGGCAGTAGTTGATCTTGCACTTGAGAGTGATGAGTACGGTGCTGAGCTTCGGACATATCTGCGCGGCCGTATCGACACTGACGCGTGATATACTAATAAGACATAAGTATAGCGGAAAGGACAAGTATGGATGGAGCTTCGGGCGTACTGGTAATAATACTCGGTGTGACACTCGCAATCTTTTTGGTGCTGGCAGTGGTGCTCATGATACTACTGATTCGTGTGACGCAACAGATAAAAAGTATCACAGATACGGCTGAACGAACTGTGACGAAGATGGAGAGTGCAGCGGGTAATGTATCTAAATTTACCAACCCACTCACGGTAGTGAGTATACTGAGGAAAACGTTGTTTCGTAAAAAACGATAAGGAGAATTATATGTCAAAAGGAAGTAAAGTAGCATTAGGCGCAGTAATCGGTGCTGTTTCGGGTATCGTAGCAGGAATCTTGACCGCTCCAAAGAGTGGTAAAGAAACAAGAGAAGATATTAAGAGAAAAGCTGAAGAGCTGAAAGATCAGGCACTTGATACTGCTGATGATGTGCGTGCAAGTGCAGAAGCAAAAGCACGTGAATTCGACGCAAAGGCAAAAGAGTTGCGCGATGCGGCCGAGAAAAAAGCTCGTTCATTGCACGATGAAGTCAAGAAAGAAGCTAACCGCTAATATTGCTTGTCGATATGTACAATAACTACAACAGTCCCGTTCGCTTGGGGCTGTTTTGCTATGCTACAATAGAAGGTACATGGGAGCGGTAGAAGAGAGCACATTAACCTCTGTTAAGGGCGCATTGGCACCTTCTGATTACGTGCACTTGCACAATCACACTCACCACAGTCTTTTAGACGGCTTGACGAAGATTCCTGCGCTTGTAGACCGAGTAAAAGATCTCGGCATGGAAGCGATTGCCATAACGGATCACGGAACCATGAGCGGAGCAATTGAGTTTTATAAAGCGGCAACTGCTGGTGAGATAAAGCCTATCATAGGTATGGAAGCATACGTCGCCGCGCGTAGCAGACACGACAGGGATCCGCAGAAAGATAAAGCCCGCTACCACTTGATCATACTTGCTATGAACAATACTGGCTACCAAAACCTCATGAAGCTATCTACTCAGGCAAACCTTGAAGGTATGTACTATAAGCCACGTATCGATCACGAACTTCTTGAGCAGTACAACGAGGGGTTGATTATTTTAAGTGCCTGTGCGAGCGGTGAAGTGGGTGAACAGCTCCGCTTTGATAATTACGAAGAGGCAAAGCGCATTGCTTCGTGGTATAAGTCTGTGTTTGGCGATAGGTATTATCTTGAGATGCAAGACCATGGTCACCCAGAGTGTCCGAGCAAGTGGGATGTGCAAGTGGGTATTAATGCACACTTAGAGAAATTATCTCAAGAGCTCGACATACCCTGTGTTGTTACAAGTGATGGGCACTATTTGGATCATAGCGACCAAGAAGCACACGAAATACTTCTTTGTGTTGGTACGGGCTCGTATCTTTCGGACGAAAAGCGAATGAGTCTAAAAGATTTCGAGTTGCATGTAACGGACCCTGCGGAAATTATTGAGCGTTGGAGCCGGACAAATCCAGAAGCTGTCATAAACACGCGGCGCATCGCCGATAGGTGTAATGTGGAAATCGAGCTAGGAAAGATCTTGATTCCAAAATTTCCTACTCCCAATGGTCAGACCGAAAAAGAGTACCTCGACCAACTTGTGTATCGCGGCATGGCCATGCGATACGCCGAAAAGTCATCTGGAGAGGCCATTGCGTTAAAAAATGACGATATCAGAACATTGCTTAGTGACGCACAAAAAGAACGGCTCGATATGGAATTTGGTGTGCTCGACAAAATGGGCTACAACGGCTACTTCCTGATCGTGCAGGACTTCATCAATTGGGGTAAAGATCAGGGTATCATTTTTGGCCCGGGTCGCGGTTCGGCCGCTGGTTCTATCATCGCCTACGCACTTAATATTACCGATTTGGATCCGTTAAAGTACGACCTACTATTCGAGCGTTTTCTTAACCCAGACCGCGTCTCTATGCCCGATATCGATATCGATATCCAGGATACCCGCCGAGGAGAGGTGATCCAATACTGCGCCGACAAATACGGCCACGACCGAGTAACAAATATTGGTACATTTGGTACTATGGCTGCACGTGCTGCAGTGCGAGACGTAGCGCGCGTCTTACAGGTGCCATATGGTGACAGTGATCGTCTTGCTAAATTAATCCCGCCACCTGCACAAGGACGCCACATCCCTCTTGCGGTGAGTGTCAAAGAAGATGCTGACTTAAAGAAAGAGTACGAATCGAACCCGACTGCCAAGCGGGTGTTCGATTTCGCGATACGACTTGAAGGTACTATGCGTTCACACGGAGTGCATGCGGCCGGTGTAGTAATCGCTCCCGAGGCGGTGGTCAACTATGTACCGCTTGAAATGGCACAAAAAGGCGTTGTGGCTACCCAGTTTCCGATGGGGCCTGTCGAAGAACTCGGCTTGCTCAAGATGGACTTTTTGGGCCTGTCGAACTTAACGATCATCAACAATGCGCTGCGTATTATTCGAAAAGTATATGAAACAGAAATCAATCTTTCGACTATTCCACTCGATGACAAGAAGACGTATGAGCTGTTTCAGCGCGGAGACACGACAGGAGTGTTCCAGCTGGAGTCTGCGGGCATGAAGCGGTATCTGCGGGAGTTAAAGCCTACTGTCTTCGACGATATTATTGCGATGGTGGCGTTGTATCGACCGGGGCCGATGCAGTTTATTGATAGCTTTATTAAGCGAAAACACGGCCAAGAAGAGATTACCTATTTGCATAGTGGCATGGAAAATTCGCTTAAAAACACCTATGGTATTTTGGTCTATCAAGAGCAGTTCATGCAGATATCGAAGGAATGGTGCGGGTTTACTGGTGGGCAGGCAGACACACTACGAAAAGCCGTGGGTAAGAAAAAGATCGATCTGATGCGCAAAGTAAAAGTTGAATTCGTCGACGGTGCTGTCAAACATGGTGGTGCAACTAAAGACGTTGCCGAGACATTCTGGGATCAGCTCGAAGAGTTTGCCAACTACTGTTTTAACAAATCACACGCCGCCTGCTACGGGTTGATATCGTATTGGACTGCATATCTCAAAGCTCACTATCCAGATGCGTTTATGGCGGCTCTTATGACAAGCGACCAAGATGACACCGAACGACTTGCGATTGAAATGAACGAATGTAAACATATGGGAATAGAAGTGTTAAACCCCAATGTTAATGAATCGTTCGTGGAGTTCGCCGTGGTGCCAGGTAAAAAACAAATTCGTTTCGGTATGGCTGCTGTGAAAGGTGTTGGTGTCGGCGCGGTAGAAGAAATTCTGCGCGCTCGTGACATAGATAGGTTTGTGAGTATCGAGGACTTCGCGAAACGCGTGAGCACCAGTAAGTTTAACCGAAAAGCTTGGGAGTCGCTTATAAAAGCAGGCGGGTTCGATGAATTTAATGATCGCTCAGATCTACTCTACAATCTCGAGACCATACAGGCTTTCGCCAGTAAGGTACAGAAAGAGGCAGCGAGCGGCCAGACTGATCTATTTGGCTTGATGGGTGATTCTGCGGCAAGTATACAGCCGACAGTCACGCTCCAGCAAGCTCCGCAGCGACATACCGACAAAGAGCGTCTTATGTGGGAGCGTGAGTTGCTCGGCTTATATATCTCAGCGCATCCGCTCGACCCATATGCCACGTATCTAGAGGAGCAAACTCAGCCGCTCACGCAGCTCGTGCCAGAGTACGACAGTCGCCGTATGACAGTTGGCGGTATCGTGAGTACAGTGCGGACTATCGTCACGAAGAGCGGCACAAAGATGGCGTTTGTTGGTCTCGAGGACAAGTTCGGTGAAGGTGAGGTGATTATTTTTCCTAACCTCTACGAGCTTGTTGGTGCAAAGCTAGTGCAAGATGCTGTGGTCAGAATATCTGGTAAAAATTCGGCACGAGACCGCGATGGCAATCTGGGCAATGAAAGTAAGATGATAGCTGATGAAATCGTAGTGCTGTCTGACAAAGACGCACAGGAGTATCAAACGACAGGTCGTAAGATGGATGGGCCAAAGATGAGTTCGCAGGTGAAAAAGGAGCGACGCACTGCATATAAGAACGGAGGGGTATTACCGAAAAAACAACCAGCTGCCGAGGCTGAAAAGCCTATTACGCCAATTCCCGTTGCCGCGCTACCTACGCGAAAGCTCTACGTTAACATTAAGAATCCCGAAGACCACGAGGCTCTCATGAACCTTAAGTCGATTTGCAAAGAGTTCCCTGGTGTGACTGAGGTGGTATTAGTGCTTGGTGTAGAGAAGAAATCGGCCATACGGCTACCGTTCAAGATAGATGAGCATGGAGCCGTGATGGGGCGACTAGTGAAATCACTCGGTGAAGATGCTGTGGTGCTAAAGTAGTTAGCTCTACTAGTGGCATGCGAGGTAATACAGTGCGATTCCCGCTGCCACACTGACGTTGAACGATTCTTTTTGACCCTCCATGGGAATCTCGATGAGCGTATCACACTGATCACGGTATTCTGGGTAGATGCCGTCGATTTCGTTTCCAAGAAATAATGCAACTTTTTCTGTTGGCCGATAGTCTGGTAGTAGTATTGATCGCTCATCTTGCTCTAAGCCGACGATCGCATATCCGTCTGCCTGAAGTTGTGCGATTGGTGGTAATGCATACTGCTCGAACGGAACGGTCATCTCAGCTCCGAGAGCCGTTTTGTGAATTTGGCGTGTTATCTTATCGGCAAAGTGCGGTAATCTCGTGTCATCTTCAAGTGTTGGATATGGAGTGTAACCGCTAAATATTAGCTTTTCAACGCCGAATCCATCGCAGGTACGTAAAAAAGCCCCTACGTTATGGGTAGAGCGGATGTTGTGGGCGATGAGGATAATTTTTCTTTTTGTCATAGTGTATATATAGTATGTGCCGTGCCAGTCTTTCCATCATAAAATGTTACGGCTATAAAAGCTAGTAATTCACGCAAAAGGTCATTGTTTAGCGTAAGCGTTTATATGCTATAGTAATAGCAATGGACGAAAAAAAAATTCAAGAAACGCGTCGTGATCACGACGAAAAATCAACGCAAAAGCGTTCGACGATTCTTGGTCTGCAATATTTAGATACTCGTGAGATAGAACTTAATTTGCCACTTGCCATGGATGTGATTTCTATAAAAGAGATGCACATGAACAAGATGGTGCCACTTGTCAAAGGAGATGAAAGTACCCAAACTCGGTTTGGTGTGACGAGTATCACTCCACAATCTATTATCAAGAAAATCGAAGGGGAATACGTCGAAGACGGTAGAAGCGTGCAGTTTCTACTGATTAGTCAATCGGGCTACAAGGTACTGATGAATCGCTTTGACCCTCCGAAAGAGGTTATCTATGATGATATTGAGATCGCGAAGGCTGGTGACAGTGAAACTATTGCTTCGGTATCTCAAACACTTAACTCCGTGGGCACAGACCTTGTATTCGATTACTTGATAGATCAAGCAGACAAGCTAGGCGCTTCCGACATTCACATAGAAAATCAGCGCACATTTATTCGTATTCGTATGCGTATCGACGGTGCATTGCACTCTGTAGCGAATCTTGAAAAAGATCGTTATCGTGTGCTCATGGCTGCACTGAGCTCTCGAGCAAATATCTCGACTGCCGCTACAACACCGCAATCTGGACACATGAACAAAGAGGTGACGCGTGATGGGGCTACGCATCTATTGAATTTGCGTATTGAGGCCGTGCCGACACTGTATGGTCAAGATGTGGTAATGCGACTCTTCAACTTTGACACAGCGCAGCTCAACCTTGATTTTCTGGGCATTGCCGAAAAAGAAATGAAAGAAATTAAAGAAATCGTTGGCCATCCGCGAGGCATGTTACTTATGGTGGGGCCTACTGGTAGCGGTAAGTCCACTACTTTGTATAGTATTCTGAATGCTCTCAATAGCGATGACCGTAAGATCATAACGCTGGAAGATCCTGTTGAAAATACCATTCCGGGTATTACTCAAATTCCTATCGACACAACTGCTGGACATCATTTTGCCGATGGTCTACGCTCTGTATTGCGACTCGATCCAGATGTGGTGATGGTTGGTGAGATTCGTGACCAGGAAACGGCGAAGACGGCGATACAGGCATCAATTACGGGTCACCTTGTGCTCAGTTCATTTCACGCGAACTCTACCTCGGCGGCGTTTAGCCGTATGATTGATATGATTGGACAGAACCCTATATTTAGCTCGGCAGTTCGCTTACTAATTGCACAGCGCCTCGTGCGCAGGCTTTGGGACGAGAGTAAGGAAGAATATGAGCCGGACGAAGCAACTCGCGCATGGGTGAAAAAAACTCTCGAAGGTATACCTGCCGATACGCCCAATGTGCCGGATCTTGACACGTTCAAACTCTGGAGGCCCGTGGCGACACCGGAAGTACCGTTTGGATTCAAAGGTCGTGTGCCGGTAATGGAGCAGATGGTCGTGAACCCGGAGATACAAAAATTCCTTCGCGGCGATGTGGTCGACGTGCATACAGAATCTATCGAAAAAGTAGCCCGTGAAAATGGCATGATTACTCTTATACAAGCTGGCGTGTTGGCTGCACTCCGTGGAGAGACAACACTCGAAGAAGTAAATCGATCGATATAGCTACATGACGACTTGGAAATATAGTGAAGCTATGCTATAGTTGGTAGTTGATTGTAGTTATAAAATAGTAAAGCGAGAGACATATGAGTTTTGCACTAATCAAGAAAGTGAACGACGAACAGAAAAAACACGCTGTTGTCGATGTTCGTAGCGGTGACACAGTACGTGTGCACCAAAAAATTAAAGAAGGTAGCAAAGAACGTATTCAGGTTTTTGAAGGCGTTGTTATCCGTACAGACAACAAAGATTCACACACGAGTCGTATTACTGTACGTAAAATTACTAGCGGTATCGGCGTTGAAAAAAGCTTCATGCTACACAGCCCATTGGTTGATAAGGTAGAAGTGACGCGTCGCAGCAAGGTTCGACGAAACTACTTGAGCTTCCTACGTGATAGAAGCGGTAAAAGTGCTCGTCTCAAGGCTGTCAAATTTGACCGCGAGGCTATCAATACGGTTGCTGAAGCTCCAAAAGCCGAAGAACCAGCTATCGAAGAAGCCAAAGCCTAAATACCTCTAAGGTATCTGGTTTAGTACATAAAACATCCTCGCTCGGGGATGTTTTTCTTGAAATTAGAGAGAACGTAGGCTGTATACGCGCACTGTACTACAATAGAAGTATATGATTCTTGGTATTGATGAAGTGGGACGAGGACCTTGGGCGGGACCCCTTGTTGTAGGTGCGGTAGTACTTGGCGGTTGTGAGATCGATGGTTTGACGGATAGCAAGAAACTCTCGAAAAAGCGACGCGATGCACTTGATGTTGAGATTCGTGAAAAGGCGAGTGGCTACGGGCTTGGCTGGGTGCACGCACATGAGATCGATGATATCGGACTCAGTAGCGCATTGGTGCTCGCAACAAAGCGGGCTGTCGAGCAGGTGAAGGCACCATATCACGAGATTATCATCGACGGAACAATTAACTTTCTTGCAGCTACGTCAAAAGGCCGGTATGTGACAACAATGAAAAAAGCTGACCTGCTTGTGCCGAGTGTGAGTGCGGCATCAATCATCGCTAAAGTGGCGCGCGATACCTACATGTCGCAGCAGGACGAGATACACCCTGGGTATGGCTTTAGTAATCATGTAGGGTACGGCACGGCCGCGCATAGAGCCGCCATTAACAGCTGCGGGGTAACGCCACTGCATCGATTGAGCTTTGCGCCACTAGCAAAATATCGCAACGATTCACCGCCGACTGCCTATGGGCAGGGTGTAGTAGTTAATGCGAAGACCACAGACACTACTACGCGGATTGGTGATGAGGCGGAAGATGAGGCCGCTAACCATCTTATTCAACTTGGTCACGAGATCGTCGAACGCAACTGGAAAACGAAATACTGCGAAATCGACATCGTGTCACGAAAAGATGAAGTTGTATATTTTACTGAAGTGAAATATCGTCGACAGCCCAACCAGGGTGGCGGCTTTGCAGCTATTACCTCAAAAAAGCTCAACCAGATGCGTTTTGCCGCGAAACTGTTTGCACATACTCATAAGATCACAGATACGCAACTTGCAGTATCTGCCGTTGCGCTTACCGGATCACCGCCGATGGTGGAAGCATATATTGAATCCGTCTAGCGTGGATTTATAGCTGTTTAAGCGCAGCGATGACAGCAGGTTGATCGCGCGCAATCAGTTCGACCTTACCCTCAATTTCACTTATGCCGAGTTGAATTGCACGCGTGAGCGCAGGGATGTCTTGCTTTGGAGTAAAAAACTCCTTGTATTCGGCAAGTTGCTGCTTAGTAGTAAGGCCACCGGCACTATAACGAGGGTAGTCATCGTAGCTCTTGTCACCCCCAAAGGTCTGTTCGATCCACTGCCAGTTGTCGCGCATCCACTGCCACGCTTGCGCCCGCGATTCGCGCCCACGCACCAGATATACAAACCAGCGCGCTACATCTTGAGGTTTGATTATTTCGGTGTTCTTGATTGAAGCGAGTAGCAAATCAATTTTTTCGGCTACACGCGTACTGGTGATCCCGATGGCGATATCTTGTTTGAGCTCTGCACTCGAAGTGCTACGGTAACGTTCTAGCAATGAATCGACTATATGTCCGTCTCCATAGCGTGCAACTGAACTGATGACAAGCGCACGAAGCTCAGGATCGATCTCTTCTAGTGAGGTGGCCTCATAGATTGATTGAGCGGTTGCAATTGCTTCAGTGTCCTCTCCATATAGCGTAAGACCTAAGATTGTACTGCGAAGTTTAGTTCTTTCCTCTGACTCGCCTTCCTGCGGCTGCCAACCGAGCTCTTTGTAAAGTGTTGAGGAGATATCTTTTGAAAACAGGCGTAACTTTTGCTCTGCTTCTGTATCGTCTTGTACAAACTTTTTGAGCTCTCCGAGTGCAAGCGATATGATATTCCAGACAGGTTCACTTGTCTCGTGTTTGTAGGCGTCCAGAAGTGGTAGTAGTTGATCGGACGCAAGTACCCCGCCGCGTGCGAGAAGTGTTGCTTCGTGCAAGAATTGAATTTTCGAAAGACTATCGATTGTGCCGTGCTGCACGGAGCCTACGATACGTGCAAAAAGCTCATTATCGTAGTGGGTGATAAAGTGTGCTGTATCGCCGGAATTCAGCGCAAAAGCTGTGTCGGCAGGAACTGTGAAGGAGATGCTTTCTTCGGTTAGCAGCTCGGGTGCTGACTCTGTCGTAGCATTGAGAGGGATAGGCCACCTCGCACCCGTATTGGTATGGCTGCCGATAAAGAATTGTTCCTGCGATAGTGTCGCTTTACCGTCTGACAGAGAAGCGTGTACGACGGGATATCCAGGCTGAGACGTCCATGTATTCATCATCTCAACAATGTTTTTTCCGCTTGCGTTTGAAAGCGCCTGCCAAAGATTGTCGCCAATTGTGTTGTCGTATGAATACTCTTTAAAATACTGCGCGAGACCGCGTTGAAATGCATCTTCGCCAACAAAATGCTGTATCATGCGGAGTAGGCGAGCTCCCTTGGCGTAGACGATTGCTGGGTCAAATAAGGTGCTGATTTCGTCCGGATGATTGACGTCTACCTGTACCGCCTGTACTCCATCGAGCGCATCGCGTCTGAGTGCGGCAATAGACTCGTGTGTCGCAAAATCAAGCCAAATATTCCATTCTGGGTGTAGTGCGTCAACTGCCACGTATTCCATAAGCGTTGCAAAACTTTCATTGAGCCAGAGATCATTCCACCACTTCATGGTCACAAGATTGCCGAACCACTGATGCGCAAGCTCATGTGCAATAACGGTTGCAATGTATTGTCGACTTGAGATGCTGGTGGTGCGTGGGTCCGCGAGTAAGGCCATCTCGCGGTAGGTGATAAGCCCCCAGTTTTCCATAGCTCCAGAGCTAAAGTCGGGTAACGCGACATGGTCGGCCTTCGGTAGGGGGTAGGATGTGCCGAAATAATCGTTGTAAAACTCAATACTGCGTACGGCTATATCAAGAGGAAAATCTAGCGACGCGGTAGGTTGTGCATGTGTTGCCCAGATGTTCACTTCGACGCCGTCTTTGGTGGTGGCGGATTTTTTCTGAAGCTCACCTACGACAAAAGCAAGCAAATAGCTGCTCATTTTCGGGCTTGTTTGAAACTTCGTTACTAAACCCTCGGGCTCGTTTCGTTGCCATTCGATAGGCATGTTGCCAAGTACTGACACGTCATTTTCGGTGGTGAGCGTCAGGTCGAACGTTGCTTTGGCCGCAGGTTCGTCAACACAAGGAAACACCTCGCGCGCATGATGGCTTTCGAACTGAGTTGCAAGTAGCTCTTTTTTCTTGCCTTCAACTTCAAAATAGCACGGGTACAGGCCATGCATCGCATCGGTTATTGTGCCGGAAAATTGAATCACGGCGATATGCTCACCCGCGGTTATGGAGTTGCTTGTAATACGTAGCTCATCGTTGTCCTTTAGTTGCCACTCTGCAACCTGGCCATCAATGGTGGTCGAAGTAATGTCGAGGTCTTTTGCGTGAAGGGCTATGTGCGTACCATGTACGTAACCAGCGACGCTAACCGTGCCGTGGAAAGTACGGGCTGTGCGATCAAGAGTGAGTGATAAATCATAGTGTTCGGGTACGAATGAATCGAGTAGATGAGAAAAAGTTTGCATATACCCATTGTAACAAAGTTAAATAGGAGTATATGAAACCAAATCTCAAAGTTCGCCGACTCGTTGTAGTACTTATCGTAGCGATAGTAAGCTTATCTTCCTTGGCATATGATATGGCCCAAGATGAATTGCTTGTAGTGCAGGAGCCACGTCATGCGCCCGATGCCCCAGCAAAGCAGGAGCTGTCGGATTCGCCCACCGCGCAGAGTATTTTAAGTAGTCTTGAGGTAAAGGGACGTGCACCCAAAACAGGCTACGAGCGCGCGCAATTTAGTAGCGGATGGGGTAGGTTAGCCGAGTGCGATCTTCGCAATATTATATTGCGGCGTGATCTAGACGACACTCAGACGGATGACAACTGCAGGGTAGTGAGTGGTACGCTACAAGATCCATACACAGGTGCACAGATTGAGTTTACTAGGGGTAAGACGACGAGCGATGATGTGCAGATTGATCATGTTGTAGCACTGAGTAATGCGTGGCAAACTGGCGCCCAGCAGCTGTCGAGCGAGCAGCGCCGTTCGTTTGCGAATGATCCGCTTAATCTTGTAGCTGTCGACGGCGCGGCAAATCAGCAAAAAAGCGATGGAGACGCGGCCACGTGGCTACCTGCAGACAAGTCGTTTCGCTGTCAGTACGTTGCCCGGCAGATTGCGGTAAAGCAAGCCTATTCTCTCTGGGTTACGTCTGCTGAAAAGTTGGCGATGGAAACGGTACTACGACGTTGTCCGGGTCAACAAATTCCGGTTCAGTAAATGCGTCTGGCTGGAACTCGCGTTCGATTGCTCTGGAGCCCATGGTACGTAGGTCTTGCTCTGTGTAGCGAATTCTATTAACGCCTCCATTGTAGCGGTATCGCGTAAGTAGCGCGTCGAAACTATTTGTGTCGGAGCTATCGATTGATAAAGAAGCTGACGCGCCGTTGCGGCGTGAACGCGCGCCGTATATGATAGAACGCGCGACGTGATCTACTAGTTGTATCGGCGATGTGTAGCTCTGGCTTTCGTCTGCGTACAGGTGTGTGAGCTCGAATGCAGAACGTCTGCTTTCGGGGTTAAGCGAGAATACTCGCTCCATATGCGCCATGCCGACGGGTGTGTTGTCAGGGGTTGTGGCAACGAATATCTGCTCGTTGCCACTGGAGTTTTCAATAATGTGGCCTATTGCCTTATGAAATGCTTTCGAACGAAATGCGGGATAGCTTTGAAACTGTTTGAGTGTGTCATACATGCCGCGAATTGCAGGTATGTCGTCGGCCGTAGCGAGCCTGGTGTGAATTCTTTCTGTTGTCATGGTACGAAGTATAGTGCGCTATATTGACATATGACAAAAATATATTTATTATGATCAATATTAGTACTAATTGTTTAGAATTGATCAGATAATGATAACTGTCACCGATAGAGTCCGCAGCTGGGTACAGAGAAATCCGTCGTACGCGCTACATATGCGCCATGGTATCATCAACTACTCATCGCTTGCGCGGCGTATTAAGCCGGACATTGAGCATGATGTGGGCGAGCGCGTATCAGTAGAGGCCATTACTATCGCGCTCAACAGGGTGGCAAAAACCTTGACTGACCAAGACGCTGTAGATTACAGCGCGTACTTAGGGGAGGTTTCGGTGCAGTCTGGGCTGGGGGTTTTGACTATTCCTCAGTCTGAGACGAGTATGGATCAGTTCTTTACTGCGGCGAAGAGATTGCACGAGCAAAATGAATACATGGTCTACACGCGAGGTTTATGGTATACGGCGTTGATCGGACGTACCGAAGTAATCGATGAACTTGAGACAGCCCTCCAGGGGACTGTAACCTCAAGGGATATCGTAGGTATTACTGTAAAACTGCGGATAGGACACTTACCGGTTCCAGGAGTGTGTGCGTATGTGCTACAAATTCTCGCAAATCGAGGTATAAACCTTGTCGAGGTGACTTCGTCACACAATGAGCTGACTGTGTTCGTGCATAATAACCGCACTAGCGAAGCGGTCGCCCTTCTCGTTATGAATGACTAGAATATTGTTTTAATAGAATCTTGCTGAATAGTCGCGTTGCTATTGGCTTGAACGAGTTTTTTAAACAGGTCCTGTGCATGTGACAGGTTCTCGGACTTACCGCTCCATGCTTGGATAACGGGCTCTTGTAGCGCGCGTGAATAGCTAAATGTGATTGGCCAGGCCTGCGCACCCTTGTTGGTGATAGCTTGCAGGTTATTCGTAGCCTGCAGTGGTTCTTGGCCACCTGACAAGAATACGATTCCTGCGAGGTCGTGTGGAACATGGTGAGAGAAGACGTCTACCGTGGCCACCGCAACTGCTTCGGGCGATGACTGAGGCTGCTTGCTGCCAGCCAGTACCATACTGGTCTTGAGTAGCATTGCTTTTCGATGTACGCCAAGGAGTGCAAGCTCTTCAAACAGTGCATCGAGCACACGAGAGCTTACCGCTTTGGCGCGCTCTATGGTGAAATCACCTTCATGAACAATCTCTGGTTCAACAATCGGCACGATGCCGGCGTTTTGACAATCGAGCGCGTAGCGGGCAAGAGCATGCACGTTTGCTGCTATTGCCGCATCGCTCGGCAGAGTATCGGTTACGGTAAATGCTGCTCTCCATTTTGCAAAGCGAATGCCCATAGCGTAATATTCGGCGAGTCGCTCTGGTAGCCCGTCGAGTCCACTGGTGACTCCTTCGCCCTCAAAGCCCGGAAGTGGCACGATGCCTTTGTCGACTTTTACGCCAGGGATAATACCACGTGACTGTAGGAGCTCCGGAAACGGTGTGCCGTCGTCAGCTTTTTGCCGTGCTGTCTCGTCGAATAGAATAACGCCGCTGAGGTGGGTCTCGATACCAGGTGAGGTAAAGAAAAGCTGTCGGTATGTGCGACGAACCTCTTCGCTGTCGTCGATGCCGTATTGTTCGAATCGCTTGTGGATACTGCCACCGCTTTCATCGGCTGCAAATATTCCCTTGGGGTTCTCAACAAGCGATTGAGCAATTTCTTCGGGTGACTGCTCCGAAGAGCCAGATATGACAGTGGGAATATATTCTGCTGGAGCGTCTGCCAGAAGTTGCAAGATGTCATCCTTACTGAGTAGGCCTGCCTGGGCGCCAAGATGCTGACACACATTCATGCTGTTGATAGGTGCCCAGCTAAGGGCGGTCTCAAGACTCTCACCCTGAGCGAGAGCGGTTGTTATGGTTGAAGCAAATGCGTCACCGGCTCCCGTCCTGTCGAGTGGAGGCTTAGGATCAGGGTAGTTGGGGATGGAGATGATTTTCTTGCCATCTGAAGCATATGAGCCATTTGGGCCATCAGTTATGACTACGACCTCCGGCCCAAGATTGTGGAGCCCATCGAACAAGTCTTCGAGATTCTCTAGCGCGCGCCCAGTCACGTCAGCAGCCTCTTCTTTGTTCATACATACCATGTGTGAACGTGCGTACACCTCAGCCAGTTTTTCTGCACCCCATTTGAAATGGAATGTTCCAGGTTGAAACACAAGTTTTGTATCTGGGTGTTTGCCAAGATACTCGAGAAGTTCCATGTGAAGCTGCCAAGAGGCGCCATCGAGGGCACTAAGATAAATCCATTCGGGCACTTCATTCGGTTCTTGCCAGGTATAGTCGTACTTTTCATTCTTAACTAGGATAGTTCGTTCTGCGCCGTATCGTAGGACATACCAGTAATTTGACTTTTCCCCTTCTGCGATTGAGATAGTCGATGTGTCGACGTGCTGCTCCTTAAGGTAGCCAAGCATATCTTGGCCAGGAGTGTCGTCGCCCATATACGCCATGAGGCCAGCATTAGCGCCTAGACGGGAGAATGCCACTGCTGCATTAGGCGAGGGGCCGACCGCTTGCACGATATCAACATGATCATATGGCGGTTTGGTGCCGAAAGGGAGGATGAGTTTTTTATTGCCGTGTTCATCTGTAATTACTTCGGCTTCGTCGTCTTTGAGCTTAATAAATGCATCGGTCACGATATCACCAATCGCCAATATATACGGTTTGTGCATTGAGTCCCACCTCCTAGAGTGTTGCTAATTTCTTTTATAGCTATGGTATCACGCTTGTGGCAATAAATAAACAAAGGCAAGCAGTATGTGGTCAACGCATTAGTGTTTGACAAAGTTACATCCAGCGCGTACTATAAAGGAGTACAACTCCGGCCAGCAGGTCGGATTTTTTCATAGCTAAACAAAAGGAGTTTTATATACATGGAAGACATTAATCTTAAACAACTGCTTCTTGCGGTTCGTACAATCGCAGAAGAAAAAAACCTACCAGAAGAAACGGTGATGAGTGTTATTGAACAGTCAATCGCAGCTGCATGGCGTCGTGATAACGGTGAGCGTGAGCAGAATGTGCGCGCAGAGCTCAATACCGTAGAAGGAACGGCAAAGGTATACGTTGTGCGTGAAGTCGTCGAAGACCCAATCAACGACGCAATTGAACTTGATGTTGAAGAAGCCCAGAAGTACAAAGCAGGCGCGGTCGTAGGCGATGAAGTCGAAGAGATGTTCGAAGTGACGAAATTTGGTCGTGTTGCAGCACAAACTGCCAAACAAGTGGTGTTGCAGCGTCTACGCGAAGCAGAGCGTGAAATCGTCCTCGAAGAGTACGAAGATAAGATTGGCACAGTCGTGACTGGTGTCGTGCAGCGTGTTGAGCCACGAGTAGTGCGCGTAGAGCTCGGGAAAGCTACGGGTATTTTGCCACATAGCGAACAAATACAAGGCGAGTTCTACAGCGTTGGCGCGCGCATTAAAGTATTCATCAAAGATATCGAACGTGACAATCGTGGTCCTCAGTTGATTCTTTCTCGGGGTAACGAGGCGTTTATCGAATATTTGTTCCGTCAAGAGGTTCCAGAAATGGAAACAGGAGCAGTTGAAATCAAAGGTATCGCTCGTGAAGCTGGCCGACGCACGAAGATCGCGGTTGCAAGCACTGTTCCGGGCGTTGACGCTGTCGGTACATTCGTTGGCGGACACGGTACTCGTGTTCAGGCTGTAATGAACGAAGTAGGCGATCAAGAGAAGATCGACATTGTGCCTTACGACGAGAACATCGATATGTATATTCGCAATGCACTTAGTCCGGCAGAGGTTGTTGGCCTTGATATTGACGAGGCTGATAAGCGAGTGAAAGTGTATGTGGCGGAAGATCAGCAGTCGATCGCTATCGGCCGTGGTGGACAGAATGTTCGCCTGGCTAGTCAACTGAGCGGCTATGAACTTGATATCGAAGCGAAAGAAGTGACACCAACAGAGCCGAAATCTAAGAAGAACATCGAGGACAGTCTGCTTGATGCACTCGAAGGTTCTGACGAATAAACCCGAGCTTGCTTATTTAGAATATACAAAACCGCTCCGCATGTGAGCGGTTTTGGTATAATGGAGGTATGGGAATATTTGATTTTATGGGCAAAATGGCAAAAGGGGAGCCAATATTTGACGAAAATAACGCGCATCGGCAATCTACGGACACAGGCGCTTCTCAGCAGGTACCTACCGTAGATGCTATCCGTCAAAACGGCCACAAAGTTATACCTGAAATCCGAGTAACGCGCCTTGTCTCTCGGCGCAACGGTTCGAATATGACGACGCACGTATGGTTGCAGAATGATGCGCCATTTGCCGTAGAAGTACGTAGCTTTCGCGTCATGGGGCAGGCAACCTCGATGAACTACCGGCTTGAACCTGCTCAGGGCAGGGAAGTGAATATCTACAGTGGCCCTGTAGCTTCGCACGACGACGAAGACGACGCCTATGTCGACTACAGAATTGTGCAAAACGGAGATTACTTTCAGCAACATTTTCATGTTGAGTTCGACCGCCAGTCGGATGGAATGTACCTACTGGAAGAATTGCACCCCGAGCACGTAAAAGATACTTAGTTGGCACTCGCTTGACTCGAGTGCCAGAAAGCATGTATACTGAAAAGTATAAGATTATCGTATAATGTGAAGTAGCACACTTGCGGTTACAACACGGAGGAAACATTATGTCTGATGAATTTGCAGAGTTTGTCGCCCATTTGACGGACAACGCCCGTACTAGCCTGTATCATGCAGATTCTATTGCCCGTGGCTATGGCAGTAAATTTATAGGTACAGAACATCTGCTGCTCGGTGTACTCGCGCAAGGTTCTAGTGTTGGTGCGAAGGTATTGGCCGATGCAGGGGTTACTCTCGATAAAGCCGAGGTCGCTTTAGGCTTAAAGCCGGTAGTGCAGGCGGTACACGTAGGGGTTAATACACTTAGCGAGACCGCAAAAGTGACGCTCCGTATGAGCTGGCAGGTCGCACAGGAGTACAATCAGGACTCGCTTGGCACAGAGCATATTCTACAGTACTGCTTGCCGATATGGGCGTTGACGTAGAGGCTGTATCTGGCGACCTCGAGTCGTTCTTTACGCGGCAGAACAATCTAGAGTCACAAGATATCGTCATAGAATCGGAAAAACAGCGACGAAAGCCAAGTATACTTGATACGTTTGGCGTTGATCTTACCGCGAAGGCGCGAGCCGGTGGATTAGACCCCGTGATAGGTCGCGATGCGCAGGTGGAGCGCATGGTGACAATACTGAGCCGCCGCACAAAAAACAATCCCGTGCTGATAGGTGAGCCGGGAGTTGGTAAAACGGCAATTGTCGAGGGACTTGCGCAAAGGATTGCAACCGAAGAGGTACCAGACCATTTGCTCGATAAGCGGATCGTGCAGCTCGACCTTGCGGCTATGATAGCTGGCACGAAATATCGTGGAGAGTTCGAGGATAGGCTGAAGAAGGTTGTTTTGGCACTCAAAGAACAACAACACTCGATTGTGTTTATAGACGAGTTGCACTTGCTCGTAGGTGCCGGGGCAGCAGAGGGCGCACTCGATGCCGCAAACTTACTGAAGCCTGCACTCGCACGTGGTGAGATGCGCCTCATAGGGGCAACCACGCTCGATGAGTACCGTCGGCATATCGAAAAAGATTCAGCACTTGAACGACGTTTCCAGACGATTAAGGTGCCAGAGCCAAGTATTCGCGATACTATCGCTATTGTTAAGGGGCTACGACCGTACTACGAAAAACATCATGGAGTAAGCATGAGCGACGAGGTAATCGAAGATGCCGTGCATATGGCCGATCGTTACATCAAGGACAGGTTTATGCCCGACAAAGCTATCGACGTGATAGACGAGGCGGCAGCACTTATACGGGTGAAGCACGGCAAGAAGCCGAGCAAAATTCGCGATTACACCAGAGAGCTAAAGCAGCTGAATGAGAAAATGGAAGAAGCTGTGGCCAGCGAAGAGTATGAACGTGCGGCGCTTTATAAAACTCGCATAAGCCAACTGCAGTCACAGGTAAATGAGTTGCGTGAAGAGGCTGAGAAAAAATCACCCGTCAAGCTGCTAAGCGATGACGCGGCGCGCGCTGTATCGGTAATGACGGGCATACCCGCTACTAGAGTTCAGAAAAATGAAGCCAGAATTCTGTCACAACTTGAAAAGCATTTGTCCAAGCAAGTTATCGGCCAAGATGAAGCCGTAGCCAAGGTGGCGCGTGCGATTCGCCGTAGCCGTAGCGGAGTCGGTACCGATAAGCGACCGATCGGTTCATTTGTATTTATGGGTCCAACCGGAGTGGGCAAGACAGAGTTAGCTCGGGTGATAGCGCGCGAGGTATTTGGTAGTGACGAAGCACTTATCAAGATAGATATGAGTGAGTTTGCCGAAAAGCACAATACATCGCGACTGCTTGGTGCGCCTGCAGGCTATGTGGGTTACGAAGACGGTGGCCATTTGACCGACAAAATACGACGACAGCCATATAGCGTCGTACTATTTGATGAAATCGAAAAAGCGCATCCTTCGGTGTTCCATATGCTGCTGCAGCTACTCGAAGACGGTAAACTGACCGACGCTTCTGGCCGCACGGTTGATTTTACCAACACGGTGATTATTCTCACTAGCAACCTTGGTGCAGAAGCAATGCGACGAGAAGCAACACTCGGGTTCGACTTGAAAACTAAGCAAGATGAAAACGAACTCGATCAATTGCATGCCCGCAATGCCGCGTCGGCTCGAGAAGCGCTGGCTGATTTCATGCGACCAGAGCTTATTAATCGGTTTGACGGCATTATCACATTCCGTGCACTGACCCGCAAAGAGGTGTCAAGGATATTTGACCGTCTTATAGATGAGCTAAGGGAGCGATTGGTGAAGAAGGGTGTTGCACTGGTCGTCAAACCGGCAGCAAAGCGTTTGCTCATAGACCATGGGTACGACCGCGACAATGGCGCACGGCCACTGAGGCGTGTTCTTGAGGATGAGTTAGAGCACGAGATAGCCGAAGGCGTGATAAGTGGCGCATTTGCAAAAGGTGCCATAGTGACGGCGAGTACAAAACAAGGAAAAGTGGTGGTGGCAGGTGATTACGAGCACGCGTCGAAGTAGCGGTAGTGCCCCGGCGATAGTAAGCCTTATCGCGACTATACTGTTTTTGGCTGCGGCAGGTTGGCTATTTCTCAATCGCCAGTATGTTCTTGACCAGATTGTCGTGTGGCAGTACTCGCCAACCAAAAGTATCGAACAGCTGGTAACAGAATCAGGCATGGGTGAAAAAGGAAGGTTCTATTTCTACGCTTCTCGTCCCGTACTCAGCGATGCATCGAGTTTTAACCAGGAGTGCAAGCGCCAAGAGGAAAGCAGTGCCATCTTAGGATGTTACAGCGGCAGGAAAATATTTATCTATGATATTGCCGATGAGCGACTGGCCGGTATTAAAGAAGTGACGGCTGCTCACGAGATGCTACATGCCGCCTATGAACGTATGCCAGAGGAGGAGAAGTCGCGCGTCAATTCGCTGCTCGACGTGGAGTACCAAAAAGTCCTCGCCCAGTCCGACGACGACGCACTGAAAGAAAGGATGGCATATTATGCCAGAACTGAGCCGGGTGAGCATAATAATGAACTACATTCTATTATTGCGACAGAAGTAAAAACTGTGAGCTCAGGGCTCGAGGAACACTATGACACCTACTTCGACGACAGGCAGAAAGTCGTCGCTCTGCATGGTTCATATAACTCAAAGTTTGAAGAACTGAGGCAAAGCTCTGAGCAGCTTAAGACTGAGCTCGAAACACTGTCCGATGATATTAACATCTCTTCTGATCAATATAACGCCGATATTTCTTCGCTCAACGCCGACATTGAACAGTTCAATGCACAAGCAGACACGGGAACTTACGCCACCGAAACAGAGTTTCAGGCTGCACGAGCTGCGTTGCTCTCGCGTGTCGATGAGCTGAAGCAGCGGCGAGAGGTAATAGATGTCAAAATAGCAAATTACGAAGCAAAGAGACTCTCGTACAACAAAACAGTCGATGAATCGAACAGTTTAACGCGCTCACTTGATAGTAGCTTGGCCCCTGCGCCAAGTATCTAAGTAGGGTATACTTGTGATATATGGCAAAGCCAAAACAACAATTTGTGTGCCAGCAGTGTGCAGCAACGTATTCAAAATGGATGGGACGCTGTGAGAACTGCGGCGAATGGAATACGCTTGTCGAACAAGCACCCGTGCAAGCGGGCAAGTCTGCTGTAGATCGCAGTAGCGCGAGTGGTTCGGTGTTGGCCGCTCAAACGCTGGGCTCTATCGACCCAGAAGAGCGTATAGGCCGCTTAGCGACTGGTATTGCTGATTTGGATACGGTGTTAGGCGGTGGTGTGCTCCCTGGGGGTGTGACACTGCTAGCTGGTCAACCGGGTATGGGTAAAAGTACGCTTTTGCTGCAAGTTTCGGCACACATCGCGAAAAGCCATAGCGTACTGTATGCCAGCGGTGAAGAATCTGCACATCAAGTAAAGCAGCGGGCGGAGCGTCTTGGCGCGCACGGAGAAGAGCAGCTGGGATTTGTCTCTTCTACGAGTGCAGATGATATTGCTGCGACCATAAGAAGCGGTAAGTACCAGCTAATCGTCATCGACTCAATCCAAACATTAAGTCTCGCTGAGATAAGTTCTGCACCCGGAACGGTCAGTCAGATTACCAATAGCAGCAATGTGGTGATTCGCGCCGCCAAAGAGACAGGCGCAGCGGTGATACTGGTGGGGCATGTGACGAAAGAAGGTTCTATTGCCGGGCCTAAGGTACTTGAGCACCTGGTAGATGTCGTGTTGCAATTCGAAGGTGATAGATATGGTGGATTCAAGCTTGTGCGAGCTGTCAAAAATCGCTATGGTTCAACTAACGAAGCGGCAATCTTTGAAATGGATGAAAAGGGTTTGAGGGTAGTTGAGAATCCCTCGGCCGCACTGCTTGCAGAACGCCGCGACGAAGATGGGTCGGTTGTGCTTGCGACACTTGAGGGCAATCGCCCACTACTGGTAGAGATTCAGGCGCTTGTCAACCCGACGAGTTTCGGGTATCCTAAGCGTACAGCCTCGGGGTTCGATCTCAACCGTCTCAATCTTTTGATCGCAGTGTTAGAGAGACGCACTAAGTTAAAATTATCTGACAAAGATGTCTATATCAATGTCGTTGGCGGCATGAAATTGAGTGACCCGGCTGCAGACTTGGCAGTGTGTATGGCGATTGCTAGTGCGGCAGCTGGCCGTAAGCTTGCAAAAGGCACGGTCGTGTTTGGTGAAGTTGGACTTGGCGGAGAGGTTCGTTCGGCAAAGGGTGTCGACAAACGCATCGCTGAATCAAAAAAACTAGGCTTTACGCATGCGCTAGCACCGGCGCAGTATAAGCCTAATGTATTTATAAAAGAAGTTGCAGATATGCGCTCGGCACTAGTCGAGTATCTGCAAAAGTAGGAGAAAAATGGATTACATTATCATAATCATTGCACTTATTGTGCTCGCACAGACGAGTTATCTTTCGTATCGTCTAGTGCTCAAGGAAAGTCGTGTAGCGCGCCAAAGTATCTATGTGGATACATCTGTGCTAATTGACGGCCGTATACTCGCGATAGCGCATGCTGGATTTATTCCGGGTGAGCTCGTGATACCTCGCAGTGTGCTGCGAGAACTGCAAACACTTGCCGACGGCTCGGACAATGATAAGCGCCTGAAAGCGCGTAAAGGCATGGACTTAGCGCGTGAGTTGCAGGGCATCGAAACAATCTCAGTACGTATTCAGCAAGACGGCGCGGCGCTAGAAGGGGTTGACGAACGTTTAATTGAACTAGCTAAGAAGCATCATGCGAGCATTTGTACTATCGATTTCAACCTCAATAAGGTTGCACAGGTGGAGGGTATCGCAGTACTCAACATTAACGAGCTTGCAAAAAACATACGTTCAGTGCATATGCCAGGTGAACGGTTAGTGATCGACCTTGTAACGCATGGGCAAGACAGTCATCAGGGCGTTGGCTACCTCGATGACGGTACAATGGTGGTGGTAGAAAACGCCTCCAAATTTGTTGGCACTAAGAAAGAAGTTGAATTTATTCGCTTGTTACAGACAGACGCTGGCAAAATGATGTTTGCACGCCTCGCTGGCAGCAGGTCTGGCGTAGGTGCAGGTGGTGCAAAGAAGCTAGACAAGCAGCCTGTACGGCGCCTTATCTCTCGCAAAACGACTGGCCGTAAAGCTCCGGCTGCACCGGCTGAGTCCACGGTGGCTGCCGTGACTGAGCACAATTCCGCTCCCGCTGCGCCGCCGACACCTGTCGCAACTAAGCAACCGAGAGTGAGCAAAAAGCCTTCACGTGAGCGTAATAATTCGCGCAAAACAAATGAAGATTCGCTGATGGACCTTATAAATAAGCAATAAATAGTTAGCACATCTGGCGCATTAAAAATACACACCGATCGGTGTGTATTTTTATTAGCTCTAGGCTTTAATCATCTTTCGGCTTATATTCGCGCGAACCTGAGCCAGTATACAGTGCTTGATCTTCAACGGTAGCGGTAATGCTCTGAGAGCCGTTTACGGTTGCAGTTGTGCTATAGCTTCCGCTGCCACCAACAGGAACTTCCGCCACAAGGTTGCCGCCGACTTGTATCCTCAGGACACTGAGCGCATGAGTACCCTGAGTGACATTGGCGATTATCTCGACTTGATTGCCATCTGACTTGCCGACCGTAACATTGACCGATGGCTTCACGTCCTCACACCTATGTATATCGTCATCTTTTGATGCGTCATAGCCGTCTGGCGCGATGTAGGCAGGTTGCTTGGTGATAGGGTCTGTCGTTTTAAGGACGTCCATTTCTATACGAGCTGCATCGGGCGTACAGTCAATTGCCTTTTTCTTTGATACTTTATCGAACGTTAACTTTTCACTCGTACGCCCAGCATTCTGGTCGAACCATGATGGGTAGATATCGCGGCGACCATTTACTACCATGTCTTTAATCCCCTCAGGGCGATCAACTTGTTGGTTGGGCTGCCACGCGCCATCAGGTTGGTACACTTGGGTGTGCACAGCTTCAGTGTAGTCGTGAGAGACGCGCCGTACGACGCTGTTGTCGCTAGAGGTGAGTGGACGTCCGTCGTGATTACCCATCCATACGCCTGTCGCTACGGCTGGAGAGTAATTCATTAACCATGAGTCTTTAGCTTGTCCGCTACCATTTTCGGTCGTGCCTGTTTTAGATGCCGTCCATACGTTCGGAACAACAAACCCGAAACCAAATGCTTGTGATCCGAATGTAATAGTACGAGCCTGTGCGTCACTCAAGATACTCGATATCATATATGCAACCTGCGGGTCGACTACTTGTTTTGGCTTCGGGTCTTCCCATTTTTTTAGTACTTCGTTGGAAGAATTACGGACCTCTAGCACGTAGCTGATTGGCTTGTATGCACCTCCTCTGGCAAGTGAGGCGTATGCATTGGTGTGTTCGACTTGCCGAACGGTACAGCCCCCGCCGATTGCCGCAGAAAGACCAGCGTTATTGTTGTCAGTACAGTAGGAAAGGTCGCCTAGTGCACGTGTCGTAGCGAGTGCATCTTCGACTCCTGCGATATGCATAGCTTTGACAGCAGGGCGGTTGAGTGAGCCGGCGAGCGATTGCCGAATAGTAACGTTTCCATATGTTTGATTCGTGTAATTATGTACTGTACAGGTGCCAATGAATCCTGCGCAATAGAGCGAGTCTATGTTCTCGTCACGAAGAATTGAGCCAGGTGCGTAATTGATGCCCTCTCGTTGCTTGAATAGCGGCGTGAAATCGGAGATCGGCTTGATGCTTGAACCAGGCTCTAGTGGTGATGTTGCACTGTTTTGCTGACCATAGCCTTCTTGTTGATAGTTGATACTGCCGACCATTGCAATCACTTGGCCGGATTTTGTATCTACTGATGACAGTGAAATGTTGTCGGCTCCGTACCCCGGAAGCATACCAGCTCCCGTAGCTACTGCTCGCTCTGCAGCTTCTTGTGCACGAAGGTCTAAGGTTGTCTTGACTGTAAGTCCACCTCGCCCGACCGTTGCTTTACCTAGTTCTGCTTCGAGTTGCTTGCGCACTTCTAGCACGAAATGCGGTGCCTTGATGTTCTCGCCGCTTTCAACCACGGGCTTTATTGACGCGAGTATATCGACTTTTTTAGCTTTGTCGAGCTCATCTTGTGATATTTTGCCAGTATCATACATAGCATCGAGCACCTTGTGTTGACGAGCGATGAGTGCTTCGTGACCGGCTTCGTTGTACGGGTCGTAAAGACCCGGCTGGTTTGGAATTGCGGCAAGAAGTGCAGCCTCGCTAAGGTCTAGCTTCTTTGTTGTTTTGCCGAAGTACGTTTGCGCGGCACTTTCTACGCCGTTGCGACGTCCCCCGTAAGGCGACTCATTGAGATAGAGCGTCAGTATCTGATCTTTATCGTACATTCGTTCAACTTCAATTGCCAATATGACTTCTTTAATTTTGCGAGGAATACCTCCGAGGCCACGTTCTTGTGCTTCATCGGCGAAGAAGACCTGCTTGACCAATTGCTGAGTCAATGTCGAGCCACCCTGGGTGCTGCCTCCACTGGCGTTATTGAACGCTGCGCGCACAAGACCTGTTGGGCTGACGCCATGGTGTGTATAAAAGTCCCTATCTTCGATGGCGATGGTTGCTTCTTTTACGTACTCATTGATTTGGTCACTTTTGATGACTTGTTTATAATTGCCATCGCCCTTGTCTTCCCAGAGAGGTTGGTTGTTGCGATCAAGGTATCGTGTGACTGTCGTCTGAACGCGCTTATCGATCTCACTCGGTCGGATATAGGCAAGGTCACGTCTGTAATAGGCGAAGAGTGAACCAACCGTAAGTACACCCAAAAGCACCATCACGCCGGTGATTTTAAGTGCCATCATGCCACCTTTTCGACTGAACCAATAGTTCGCTACGCGACGAGGATGCATGCGGTAAAGCGTTCGCTTAATAGGGTGTTTCGGTAGGGTTGCTAAATATTCTGCGCGTTTGCGTGCTTTTAGATCTTTTTTCGTCTTGTGTTTATGCGACAAATTCGCATAGAGACTCATCTTGCGTGGTGATTTCTTTGTCACAATCCAGTCTTTCCCATAAGCAGTATTACGTTCCATTATAGCAAACAATCCCGCCGATAAAATCTTTATTTCTGCTACAATTAATGTTGATATACATAAACTATAAAAACCGAGGAAATACCGTGACACTTTCAGAGGAGCTTACATGGCGAGGGTTCGTAAATCAAACCACATTTAACGACATCACTGCGTTGGATACTGAGCCTCGCAAATTGTATTTTGGTGTAGACCCAAGCGGACACGGTATGCAAATCGGCAATCTGGCAAGCGCCATGATGTTGCAGCATATGGCCAAGCATGGACACAAAGTCTATATGCTCATAGGGGGTGCAACTGGTATGATTGGCGATCCTGACGGTAAGCTTGATGAGCGTGACCTTAAAGCGGTGGATGAAATTGCAGGTAACAAAGCCGAAATCGCCCGCCAGTACACACAAGTGTTCGACGGTCTTGATATTGAGATTGTTGATAATTTTGACTGGTTTAAAAATATTAATTACTTGTCATTTCTCCGTGACGTTGGCAAGCATGTGCCAATGAGCATGATGCTCGGACGAGAATTTATCCAGACGCGACTCGGCGAGGGCGGAAGCGGCATTAGCTACGCGGAGTTTAGCTATTCTTTGATACAGGGCTACGACTTTTTGCATCTTTACCGCGAGCATGGTGTGACGCTTCAGGTGTGCGGAGCAGACCAGTGGGGAAATTCTATTGCTGGTGTCGACATGGTGCGTCGCATTGAGGGTGGAGAAGCGCACGTACTTAGTGCCCCGCTCATCATAAATCGGGCAACTGGGCGTAAGTTTGGTAAGAGCGAGGGCGGTACCGTCTGGCTAGACCCAGAGCTCACTAGCCCGTATAAGTTCTACCAATTTTGGCTCAATGTCGATGACGAAGGGGTGATCGAGTATATGAAGGTATATACATTACTCACTAAAGAGGAGATAGAGGGCATTGCGACAGAACAGCAAGTCGCGCCTCATCTGCGCACTGCTCAGAAAGCGCTCGCATGGGAAGTAACAAAGCTCGTGCACGGCGAAGCGCGCGCTCACGCGGCGCGACAAGCGACCGCGGTGCTATTTGGCGGCGAACCATTCGACGCTTCAAACGACTCTGTCGTTGAAACACTCAAGGCTGAACTTCCAACTGCATCGATCGGCAATGCCGCGACGGATATTCTCTTGAGTACAGAAGTAGCCGATAGTAAAGGCCAGGCGCGCCGGCTTATCTCTGGAGGTGCAATTTCTATAAATGGTGACAAAATTCAAGAAGATAGCGTCGTCGATGCAGTGAGCCTTATGAAAAAGGGTAAAAATACATTTATTTTGGTGGTGTAGGTGGCAAATAAGCTTCTCGGTATACGCCAACGGCTTTATAGCCAAAGCTTTACGATAGGAGTAATCGTGGTCGTGCTGATTGTAGCGGCGTGTCTTGCGGCTTGGCTTACGCCATATCGTGCCACCCCTGAGACTCCATTTGCGGTTGAAGAGCAGACTTATGGTTCGTTTGTACGTGCCGAGGTGATGAAGGTGACTGGCGACTCCGGCCAGGCCCGCATACTCGACGGCGATCAGGAGAATCAAAACGTACAGGTGAAGTTCTACAATGATCAGCCTCGCGTGGGTACTGTGGTGCTGATACCCGAGCAGACTCAAGTGGACGAAGCAAGCACTGTCACCGACGTATGGCGTATGCCAGCACTTATAGCGTTGGTTGCCGCGATGATAGTATTAGTTGTTATCATTGGGGGTCGGCAAGGTGCCCTCAGTATTATCGGCTTAGGTATTAGTATTGCGGTGGTTGCGGGCTATCTGATACCACAGGTCCTTGCTGGCCATAACGCACTGGTTGTATCGTGTATTGCAGCGTTTGCCATCGCGACGATATCTATACTCGTTGCGCACGCGTTGCGCTGGCGTACTATTATTTCGCTGTTGAGTATCTATGCGGTGCTGGGTTGCGTAGTCTTGTTTGCAGTGTTCGCCGGGTGGTATACCAGCTTGACTGGTATTTACGACGAAACATCAAGCCTTCTTGGGATCGGCGCTGCGCGATCAATCGATATGTACGGTATTTTGATAGGGGGAATTATCATCGCAACGCTCGGTGTGCTCGATGATGTTGTGACGACACAGGTTGCGGCCGTGGATGAGCTATATAAACTAAAGCCACGAGCAGGCTGGAGAGAGCTATTTACTCGAGGCATGTCGGTAGGACGTGAGCACCTTAGTGCACTTGTTAATACTTTGGCGCTCGCTTACGTGGGCGTTGCCTTACCAACCATTCTTATTTTATCGCAATCGGTTTCAACAAGTGAGCAGGGCTTATTGAATTTGAACTATGAATATATCGCTATTGAGATAGTTCGAACTGTTGTTTCAAGCATTGGGATTATCATGGCTATACCGCTGAGCACGGGATTAGCGGCGCTGTTGGTTGGCAAAAAGCAACGCGTTCTTGGTATACTAGAAAAAGTTAAACCTAATCTTCGGAGGTAGCATGACGATCGACACTGAACTGTTGCGACAGCACGTATCTAAGGCGGCATATGATAACATTTCACTTTGGCTACATGAACCAAAATACATTCAGTACACAGCAGAGATCGAGCAGCTCATTCGAGACGAACGCTGGAAAGAGCTCGAAGATAGTTTCTTTAAAGTGCTGGAATTTGGTACTGCAGGTCGTAGGGGTACGGTAGGGGTTGGTTCAAATCGCATTAACCGTGTCACCATAGGCGAAAGCACTCAGGCGTTGTGTCTGTATGCTGTCGAGTTCGACGAAGCGGCGCGCGAGAAGGGTATTGTGATCGCGTGCGACACGAGACTAAGCTCGCCAGAGTTAAGTCGTATTGCTGCAGAGGTATGTGCAGCCAATGGGTTTAAGACTTACGTATTCGATAGTTTTCGCTCAACGCCAGAGTTGAGTTTTGCTGTGCGTCATCTCGGTGCTGTTGCCGGTATCGTCATCAGTGCGAGCCACAACCCGCCGGCTGATAATGGATTTAAGGCATACTGGAGTGATGGCGGCCAGTTGGTAAGCCCGCACGATAAAGGTGTACTTGCGAAAGCTGCCGAAATCCATATCATCGAATCGGTAGATTTCGACGAGGCGGTTTCGGCTGGTGATATCGTCATCATTGGTGACGCCGTCGACGAGGCGTATATTGCTGCAGCTGCACATGAGACGGTGGGCCAGGCGAGAGATCTAAAAATTATATACTCACCACTGCATGGCACGGGGCAAACAAATGTATTGCCGGTGTTGAAACGAGCTGGATTCAACGATATTAGCCTTGTTGAGGAACAGATGGTACCAGACGGCAGCTTTCCGACTATCCCAAGCGGCAAGCCGAACCCCCAAGAAATTAGCGCCAACGAGATGGCCGTGGAAAAACTTATAGCAGAGCAGGGCGATATTGTTATTACAAACGACCCAGACGCTGATCGTGTAGGTGTTGTAGTGCTGCACGAGGGGAAGCCTATATATCTCAATGGCAATCAGGCGACAGCCCTTGCGGCAGACTACGTACTCCGCAAGCTCAGTGAGAAAGAAGAACTCACATCGCAACACTACCTTGCCAAGACCATCGTTACTACAGATTTACTGCAGGCACTCACAGATAGTTACGAGGTAACATTGTACGGTAATCTGCTTGTCGGGTTTAAATACATTGGTGAGCTGATTGCACAGAAGCAAGATAGCGAGGAAGTGTTTGTGCTTGGTGGTGAAGAAAGCTATGGGCTGCTCAAGGGTACTTATGCTCGTGATAAAGACGGCGCGTCGGGTGCACTTACACTTGCAGAAGCTGCCGCGGAACTCAAGCAGACTGGCAAAACGCTCTATACTCGACTATTAGAGCTATTTGTTGAGCACGGCATATATGAAGAAGCGCTGGTCGACGTGCAGTTTTCGGGTGCCGATGGATTTGAAGCCATGCAACAACTTATGAGCAAATTAAAAACCGTGACACCTGAGTCTCTTGCTGGTCATACTGTTTCTGCGGTACAGGATTATACTACGCTGCAGCGAAAAGAGAGTGATTCTGGTAAGGTGACTGACATAGACTGCATAAACGGTAACGTGCTCGTATTTGAACTTGGTGACGCCAGACGACGAGTTACGGTGCGTCCAAGTGGTACCGAGCCAAAAATAAAGTTGTATGTCCAGTGGTATGAAGCTACGTCCGCACGCACCAGCGAAGAGGCCGAAGAAGCCTACGAAACGCTAAAAACGACTCTCGACGAGTTTATGGCTCAGTTGAAAGCGCAAATTCTTACGGCATAATGAACCTGTCATTGCCGCTGCGTGAGCTAGGTGGAGTTGGTGAAAAAATTGACGAATCTTTTCGACGAGTTGGGCTTCGCACGGTAAAAGACCTTATACACTATTTGCCAAGAACCTACGATGACTATACGCAGCAGAGCGCTATCGCTGATTTGCGACCCGGCAAAGCTACTGTGATAGCCAGGGTCGAATCTACTGAGACGCGCACAGTGAGGCGTGGTATGCGCATCACAACGGCAACACTTGTCGACGATACAAGTAAGATTAAAGCGGTATGGTTCAATCAGCCGTACCGTGCAACGCAGCTCAAAAAAGAAGAGCGATATATGTTTACTGGCACTTTCGAGTTTAGTTATAACAGATACCAGCTAACTAATCCCGCGGTCGAACAAGCAAAAGTTCTTGAACAGCAGGCAGGTGAAAAAATCGTGCCTGTGTATCGTTCAATCAAAGGTATCAAGCCGCAACTGATGAAGAAATTGATCGCAAGCCTTCGGCCGACGATCACTATGCTGGGCGAAACATTGCCTGCGAAAGTAATAGAGTCGCAGGGGCTGATGAGCAACTCACAGTCGCTAATGGCGTTGCATTTTCCAAGTTCGCAACAAGAAATTGCCGTAGCGAAAGAGCGCGTAGGATTTGAGGAGTTGTTTCAATTGCTACTCGCGAGTCAGCTCAACAAGCAAGCCAATACACGCCTAGCCGGCTGGAAGATACCGTTCGATGTAACTGCTGCGAAGAACTTTGTGGACGGATTGCCTTTTGCGCTCACCGACGCGCAACGGAGGGCAGCATGGCAAGTTATTCAAGATTTTGAATCCGAAATACCTATGAACCGGCTATTGCAGGGCGATGTAGGATCGGGGAAGACGGTGGTAGCAGGATTTGCTGCGCGACAGGCAGCTCAAGCTGGCTATCAGTCTGCGCTCATGGCACCAACGGAAATATTGGCCTCGCAGCATGCTGAGACACTGCGCGTGCTACTTGCGCCATTTGGTGTGGATGTCGGTTTATTAACGGGAAGTGTGAAAGGAAAGGCGCGTACAGCGCTTCTAGCACGCATCGAGTCTGGTGAGGTAGACGTTGTGATTGGTACGCACGCACTGATTCAGAATAAAGTTGTCTACCATAAGCTTGGTTTTGTAGTGATCGATGAGCAGCATCGGTTTGGTGTTGCTCAGCGTCAAGCGTTACTAGAGAAGTCGGCGCGCATGCCACACTTACTTGCCATGACAGCGACGCCGATACCTCGTAGCTTGGCGTTGACTGTATACGGTGAACTTGACGTGTCGGTGCTCGATGAGCTGCCCGCTGGTAGAAAACCGATCGAGACAAAAATATGGGCTCCAACGAACACCGAAAAACTTTACGCACAGGTCGATAGTGAAATCGGCAAAGGGCGTCAGGCGTATATTATCTGTAGTCTCATCGACGAAGACCCGGAGAACGACGTAAAGAGCGTCGAGGCTGAACACAAAAAGCTCAAGAGTACTATTTTTCATCATCGACGAGTAGGGTTGTTGCATGGCAAATTAGCTCCAGCCGAAAAAGAGGCGGTGATGCAGCTTTTTGCCGATGGCGAGCTGGACATCCTTGTGAGTACAACAGTGGTCGAGGTCGGAGTTAACGTACCGAATGCAACCGTGATGATTATTGAAAACGCGGATAGGTTCGGCCTCAGTCAACTACATCAGCTGCGTGGACGCGTGGGTCGTAGTAGTCATCAGAGCTATTGTTTTCTCGTGATGAGTGATAGTGCTAAGCCATCGGCGCGGCTTCGGGAAATCGAAAAGTCTCAAGACGGCTTTTATTTAGCCGAGGTAGACTTGCAGCTACGTGGCCCTGGTGAAATTTACGGTCGCTCTCAGCATGGTGCACTCAACCTACAGGTTGCAAGCCTTGGCGACACAAAACTAATAGCCCGTGTACAGATTGCGGTACGCGAATTTCTAGCTTCTGGCGATGATTTGGTACAATATAAACAGTTGGCAGCGCAGGTGGAGAAAAACCAGCGGCTTACCACTCTAAATTAAACATGTATTCAGGAACAACATTTCGAAATAAATCCGGTAGACTCATGGGTGTGCACCAGCGCATTGACAGAGTTGCTAGGCGTCATATCGTAACCCATGTACCACATGAGGTTAACTTTCCGCTGTACCGCGATATAGTGCATTTCGAGGGGCTCAACGGACCCGATGGCATCAAGCGTAAAAGCCCCGCGCAGGATGAGCCGTGGCACTATATCAATCCAGATGACCCCACAGACACGAATCTCCTTGAAATGATAGATGATCACATCGAAAACATGGCCGAAGCATTACGGACAGACAATTACACTAGGGTTGCATTCGAGGCTGCATGGATGGCGCACGCTATCACAGATGGCCTTACGCCAGCGCATCATTTTCCGCTCGAAGAAAAGCTTGAGCAGCTGCGGGGCGAGGGCATAGAGACTCGTACCTCCACCAAAGAAAAGATTGTACTGCCAGGCGAAACCCCGCGGCATAAGATTAAAAACAATTGGGAGTATTGGGGCGCCAAAGGTGTCATGACGACACATTTCAGCTTTGAGCTTGGTGTTGCTACTACGTTGTCAGGTGCGCGACTCGACGGTATTCATAGGTTTGATGTCGGTGATATTGCTCAGCTTGAAGAGCATGGGTTTCGCGAGTTGTTTTTGCATATATTACACGATATTCACTCCATGGGCATGTACGAAGAGTTTCAAAAAAAGGGGTGGACAAGACATCTTGCGCGCGAAACGAAACACGAGCTAGTGCCACTCATTATAAAAGCCGTGTGTACGGGCTGGTATAGTGCTATTTTGAAGTCGCAGGCAGCCAAGTGAGAGTCCGTGTCATAGCGGGTAAGTATGGTGGTCGCATGCTCGATGCCCCTCGTGGCCGCACCACGCACCCCATGGGTGAGCGTATCCGTGGTGCAATGTTTAATGGTCTGATGTCTGAACTTCCTGGCGCCTCGGTGCTCGATGCCTACGCTGGTACAGGTGCGATAGGCCTAGAAGCGCTTAGTCGCGGCGCACAGACGGTTGAGGCGGTAGAGTACAATCGGCTAGCGCAGAAGGTTATTAGTCGCAATGTCGAGCTGCTTGGGTTAGAAGATGACGATAACTATAGACTATACCGTGGGCGCATGGCATCGTACATCTCAAATCATCCCGATGCCAAATTTGATATTATTTTTGTTGACCCCCCGTACTATGAGATAAATCAGCACTTATCCACAATTGAGCGACTTTTTGGACTACTCAAACCTACAGGGCTTATGGTATTATCAAAACCAGGTAATAGTGAGAGCCTGGTGCAACCAAACGGAATTGTTGTGGTGGACAATCGTAGTTACGGAGACGCACATCTCATTTACTACCGACAAAGAGGCGCTTAATAGCGTCTTTTTGTTATCCTATAAGAACTAGCATAGTCTAAGAGTACCCTGTGTATATAGGGTACTCGTGAAGAGCACGAATGTATGGCAACGCTATAGATGCGTAGCGCACACGGAAATTTTGACAAAATAAAAACATCGGTCAAACCGATGTCTTTATTTGGTACGGATGAAAGGACTTGAACCTTCACGCCCGGAGGCACTAGCTCCTAAGGCTAGCGTGTCTACCAATTCCACCACATCCGCGTAGTTGCTTGGTTCCACTTTTGTAAAAAGTAGCTTATATATAGTATCACAACTGTAGTTGAGTACAAAATAACGAACGCCTATAGACAATTATGCTATCATAGAGGTAAAGCTTAGAATAGAGGACGGTAATGAGCAAGATTTCCCAGTACCTGAACGAACATTTACTCGGCGATACGACGACGAGCACTGCAGTGCGTCGCATCCTATCTACCGATAGCAGTATGTTGGCTATGATGCCAGACGTGGTCGTATATCCAAGAGTAACCAATGACATCCGCAAGGTCTTACGTTTCACGTATCAACTTGCACAAAAAGGCCATGCTATTAGCGTAGTCTCACGTGGCGCCGGTACCGACCAGACCGGTGCAGCTATCGGCCAAGGCATTGTGTTGAATACGACGGCACACATGAACACAATTTTGGAGTTCGACGGCAAGCAGCGTCTTATTCGCGTGCAACCAGGAGCAAATTTTGGTGCAGTTAATACCGCCCTTAAACTCCAGGGCTGCTTTATACCCGCCTACCCGGACTCGGCCGAGTACAGTACGATTGGTGGCGCGGTTGCAAACAATGCCAGCGGCCGTCTTTCTGGACAACACGGTGCTATCGATGAAAGTGTATCAGAGCTAGAGGTTGTGTTGGCAAACGGAGATGTTATTCAAACGGCTCGCGTGAGTAAGAAAATATTGAGCAAAAAGAAAGGCTTACAAACGCTAGAGGGCGAGATATATCGTGCTGTCGATAATCTCATTACTGACAACCAGGCATTGATTGATGACCAACTGAACACGAGTGTAATTGATAATTCGGGGTACGCAGCACTTCGCAAGGTAAAGCAAAAGAACGGTTCGTTCGACCTCACACCATTGTTTATCGGTAGTCAGGGTACTTTGGGAGTGATATCGGAAATGATCATGAAAGCTGAGTTCTTCAATACTCACGATTCTTTTGTGGCGGCACTCTTGCCAGACGCACATAGCTTCATTGACTTTATCGATGAACTTCGCGCTGTTGCGCCAGATATTCTAGAAATATACGATGCAATGCTTGCGAAACAGGCACACGTACACGGTAAGCGTTATCAGCTCATGAGCAAAGCTGCAGAGCAGAGTGTTGAGTTGACGACTGGCGGCGTAGTACTGTGTGGGTTCCGCGACTTTAGTGAACGAGTACGTAAGAAGAAAATCAAGAAAGTTGCGAAGTTGGTGCAGAAGCATGGTGGTATATCCCAAGAAGCATTCACGCCAGAAGCATTGGCTGAAGTAAGTGCGCTCAGGGGCTTACCGCACGCGGCTGTATATTCAGATGAGAAAAATAATGTAGTGCCTTCGCTATTTCGTGGTGTATATATCCCACACGGTAGGTTTGAAGAATGTCTACAATCTCTGCGGCTACTAGAAAAAACATCGGGTGTGACTTTGCCATTTAGTGGCTATGCGACAGATGGTGTATATAATTTCTGGCCACAGTTTACCTTGCGCTCTGCTGCGGAGAAGCAAAAGCTACTTAAGCTATACGACACATTTACAAATGTCATATACGATCACGGTGGGTCTATCGTTGCAGAAGCTGGAGAGGGGCGACTAAAAATGCCATTTATACAAAAGCACACAGACCCGAACGTCTCCAAGATGTACGCAGATTTACGGGCAATTTTTGACCCATATGGTACGCTGAACCACGGCGTAAAGCAGCCTACCGAACTACGGAGCGTTGTAGCGCACCTGCGACCTGGCTACGAAGGTGTTGACGAAGCAGGCTACTCGAGTCCTAGCTAGTTGAAAAAAGTTACAGAACACAGTAAAGTAAATGATGGAAATAAGCACGAGTGGCGGAATTGGTAGACGCGCTAGCTTCAGGTGCTAGTGTCCGCAAGGACGTGGAGGTTCAAGTCCTCTCTCGTGTACCATGACAACAGCATCGCATCTGCGGTGTTTTTGTTTTGAACACATCTTTTCCTGGGGTATACTATATATATGACAAAACGATTATATCGATCGCAGGCTGACAGGAAAATTGCGGGAGTATGCGGAGGGCTTGGAGAATACTTTGGAGTTGATCCAGTGATTTTTCGTGTTATTGGTGTACTCTTATTGTTACCGGGTGGATTACCTGGCTTCATACCGTATGTAATCCTATGGCTTATAGTACCGAAAGATCCTCGACAATCATCTATTGCCGCGTCTTAGTCTAGCTGAGGCCAACTAGCAGAACAAGAAATATCATAGCGTACAGTACATCTAGTGACCACGCCCAGGGTCGTTCGCCCCACTGAATCTTTGCAGAAAATGCAAAAAACATGCGCGCAGCTTTGTGTGAAACTTTAAGATAATAGTTGAATATCCATAAAAAGTCAGGAAGCGTAGAGAAAACGACGCCCACGACAATGAGCAGCGCTTTGTCTGGATGGAGCGCTAGCGCTAGCGCGAGAAACGCGATACACAGAAGCGCATCAATCACTAGTATCTTGTGAAACCTCCTCGAGCCTACCGTAGCCGCGTCGTCTCGTCCATAGTGCGGAAATGTATCAAGCACAAAATGCAAGGCGAATGCAATTAAAGGCACATATGCGACGTATTGCGGCGGCGTTAAAATAGCTACCAGCGAGCCCGATAGCACATGATTAAACCCTAGCATCTATTTCCTTGTTGCGTTCAAAGGTGAGTGCATGGTGCCGGCTGTAGCGAGCATGGTTGCGCGTGGGCGTGAACACCCAAAATTTCAAGCCTACATACGACCATACTGCAAAAAACAGCCCACTGAGTATAAGTGCTACATAGTGCTCATATCCGTCGATCGAAGGCTGCACGCCAATCAGCATGCGTCCAATGACAGTGACTAATACGATATTTAGTAGAAAGTTGAAGCTCATAAACACAACAAATCGTGCGATTTGGCTATTGGTTTTACCGCTTTGCGATGAACCGAATACCCATGCACGATTGATCACAAAAAATACAATGTGAGCGAGGGCGCTGCCGACGACCATACCAATGAGGGGGTGTATTGCGAGTACACTTTGGGCGATAAACGTGCCTACGATTGCACCAACAAAAAGTACGTTTCCTGCAACCTGTAATTTGATAAACTGCACGGCAGATCGTACGAAAGACCGAGAGTGTGTGATACCTGCCATAGTATGTACTAGTATACCACGTATGCTTACCTGATCTGGTACCATAGGGCTATGACACAGCATGGAATGCCACCTCACCCCCAGCCTTGGCCGTTAGATAAACGGTATGATAAGCAGCTGCTTGCAGCTGGAGACAAGCGTAATGTAGCGGATAAATATCGATATTGGACGATTGAGGCAATACGCGACGACCTGCGTGAATCATCGGCGGGTTGCGAAATTGCGATAGAGAACCTGGAGAGGGACTTTAATATGGGGACGATTGTTCGTAATGCCAATGCATTTAACGTGAAGACGCTTCATATTATCGGCAGACGACAGTGGAATAAGCGGGGCGCGATGATGACAGATGTATATTTGCAGCTTGAGTATCATGCGACTGTGGCTGATTTTTTGCAAGCGACAGCCGGCAAAAGCTACGTGGCGGTAGATAATACCGAAGGGGCAGTTGCTTTACACGACGTGGCCTTGCCGCGTAGTGCAATCTTGGTATTTGGCAGTGAGGGGCAGGGTATATCCGACGATCTTCTTGGTAAATGTACTCTTCACGTTGAAATAGAGCAATTTGGTAGTACGCGTTCTATAAATGTGGGTGTGGCATCTGGTATACTAATGTACAAGTGGGCTGAGCAACATATTCTTTCAACAACCTAACGGTGAGTGTGTTTATTGACATAAGCACAATTTTGTGATAGTGTGTAAGTAGTAAGTTAATGGAGTGAGGTGTCAAATGCGAGGTATACGAAATATTTGAAATACGTTTCGTCATGTGCGAAGTAACAGAGCTTTTGTAGCGGGTTTCTTTGCGATGGCGTCAATGGTCACTGGTGTCGGTGTGCACCAGTTCAACCAAACGGCTGCAGAGGCGGCAGATGATTGCGGAACAAACTCTATTGTCACGAGCGGAACTCATGGTTACGAGGACATCACTCGCCATTACAACGCAAATACATGTGGTGATTTTCGTGCAATTTTTGACCACTATTGGGTCAAGCCGACAGTGCAGCCGGGTGATCGTTTGATCAACGGTGTTGCGAATAACCGCGGAGAAATTGTTGCCGACGGTCGCGTCGTAGCAAATAACGCGGCGAGTATCGGACGACATCCCATTAATCATAGTCAGCCAATCTCTATCGCTGGTAAAACGTACTATCAGACCTCGCACGTAGGTGGACAAGCATTTGCAAATCCAGGCGGTTCACTTGATGTGTTAGTTGTGCTGGACAGCGCGGGTAATTTTAAATACTCTGTTATCAAAGCTTGCGGCAACCCCATTTACGCAACGCCAGTTCCACCACCAAAACCTCCCGTCAATGATATCCAGGTGTGTGAACTTGCTACCAAAGAAGTAATTACTATCAAGGAAGACCAGTTTAATCCTTCGCTCCACTCTAAAAATCTCGACGACTGTAAGGAAGTAAAGATTCAGGTCTGTGACCTAGACACTAAGACTATCATTACTATCAATGAAGATCAGTTCGATGCGAATAAGCATTCAAAGAATCTAGAAGATTGTAAAGAGGTCCTGATTCAGGTCTGTGAGCTCTCTACGAAATCGATTATCACTATCAATGAAGATGACTTCGATACTACAGTGCACAGCAAAAACCTCGAAGACTGTAAAGATGTATTGATTCAAGTATGTGACCTAGACACTAAGACTATCATTACTATCAATGAAGATCAGTTCGATGCACAAAAACACTCGGAGAATCTAGAGGATTGTAAAGCTCCAGAGAAGCTCGTTGTATGTGAGCTGAGTACCAAAAAAGTCATCACTATCAATGAAGATCAGTTCGACAGTGCTAAACATTCGACTAACCTTAAAGATTGTGAGTCGAAGTGTCCAATCCCTGGTAAAGAGCACTTGCCAGTCGACAGTGCGATGTGCGAAGAGCCTGTAAAAACTCCACCAACTCCACCTGAACTACCCAAGACAGGTGCGGGTGACGCAATAGGCGCTGGAGTTGGCCTATCGGCAATGGGTATCGCAGCTTATTATTTTGCAGCGAGCCGCCGACTATTCTAGTAGACAATATTCTACTCAACAAAACCGTCCCGCAGGGCGGTTTTTGTTATATGAGGTGCATGTGGTACGATATGGGCATGATGTATACAGCCAATCGTCATTCGCATCTTTTGCCGAACCGAATCGGTTAGTTTACTTTTCCAGAATCGTAACTATAGCTAGCCGAACATCGTTTCGGCTATTTAATTGGATAACGAGGTGTACGTAGCAGCGAAGTTGCTTAACCTTGCAAATAACAGGTAAAGATGATAGGATACAATAAAATTATGTCGACATTATCAACTCAGCCATACAAAGGCACCCGAGACTATTACCCTGCGGACAAGCGGGTGCAGAACTATATATTTGCAACCTGGCGTAAGGTAGTGGAAAGGCACGGGTACGAAGAATACGCTGCGCCTATGTTAGAGCCGCTGGAGCTTTATACAGCCAAAAGCGGACAGGAACTTGCCAGTGAGCAAACCTATACATTTACCGACCGAGGAGATCGAGTCGTGGCTATACGACCAGAGATGACGCCAAGTATTAGTCGCATGGTGGCCGCACGGCGGCAGGAGCTTGGCTACCCCGCTCGGCTGTATAGTATCGCAAATTTCATGCGCTACGAACGACCTCAACGTGGACGCGAGCGAGAGTTCTGGCAACTAAATACCGATATATTTGGCGTAGAGGGCGTGCACGCTGAATCAGAGATTATCGGTCTTGCCTATGACGTGGTCAAGGCCTTCGGCGCAAGTGATGACATGTTTGTCCTGCGGGTTAACAACCGCAAATTGATTAATTATATGATGAGCCAATATCTTGGCCTTGATGCAGTGCAATCTCACTTAATGGTAAAGCTGTTTGATCGTAAAAATAAGATTCCGGCAGAAACATTTCGCGACCAGGCCATTGATATCCTCGGTGAAGAATACTCAGGGGAGGGCGTAAGAAAAATCGCTAAACTGATTGCCGCCAAATCTATGGCCGACTTGCCGGAAGAGCTTAAGCAGAGTGATGCGGTGGTGGAAGTGCAAGAGTTATTTACGCTATTGAAAAGTGCTGGTGTGCAAAACGCTGTCTTCGATATCACACTTATGCGGGGACTGGATTATTACACTGGAACTGTTTTTGAAGTGTTTGATACCCACCCCGACAATAATCGCTCAATGTTTGGCGGTGGACGCTACGACGGACTTGTTGGGTTGTTCGGCGTTGAGGCGGTGCCGACGGTAGGCATGGCTCCTGGTGCGACGATGTTCCAGCATTTTCTAGAGTCACACAAACTCTTGCCAGTGCTTAGCTCTACGACAGACGTATGTATAGTCGTGCCGAGCCAGGAAGGCCTAGAAGGTGCACTGAACTTTAGTAGAAAACTTCGTGAAGAAGGCGTGAACGTAGAAGTTGATATAACCGGTCGCAAGATCGATAAGCAAATAAAATCCGTACTAAAGAAAAATGTTCCATTTATGATTTTTGTTGGCAATGAAGAAATCAAAGATGAATTGTACGTATTAAAAGATATTGCTTCGGATACAGAAGAAAGACTGAGTTTTGAAAGAGTCGTTTCAAAAGTGAGAGCTCGCCGCGGTGCGCAGCAAGATGACGAATTTGCGTTTTTCGAATAAATAGCGGCCTGCCTCAAATGCTTACGTTTTTACTCGCATGAGTAAACTGCTATACTAGTAGTGTATGAAGTATTCCACAAAACACCTAGCAGACACAAAAGTCGAACTCACTATTACTGTTACTCCCGAGGAGTTGAAGAACGCAGAGCTTGTTGCTCTTAATAAAATATCTCAAGAGATTAAAGTACCTGGTTTTAGGAAGGGTAAAGTGCCTGCAAGTGTTGCGGCAAAGCATGTTGACGCCAATGATCTCGCACAGCACACTTTGGAAAACGCATTGAGTCGTGCGGTTGCCGACGCCTTTACAGAGTCAGGCTTACAGGCACTCGACCGTCCAGAGGTTGAAGTAAAGAAGTTTGTACCCAGTACTGAGCTTGAGTTTGTGGCTACCTGCGAAATTCTACCAAAGATCACACTCGGCGACTATAAAAAACTCAGCGCCAAGGCCGCTAAGGTGAGTGTCACTAAAAAAGACATCGATGAAATTACTGCTCGTGTCAAAAAAGGCTATGCAGAAAAGAAATCCGTCGACCGCAAGGCGCAAAACGGTGATGAAGTTACCATTGACTTTGTAGGTAAAAAGGACGGCGTCGCATTTGATGGCGGCTCTGCCGAAGGCCATGAAATTGTTCTTGGTTCAAACAGTTTTATTCCTGGTTTCGAAGATGGAATTGTCGGCCACAAGATTGGCGATGAATTTGACGTAGAACTTGAGTTCCCAAGTCACTATCATGTCGAAGACCTTAAAGGCGCAAAAGTTGTCTTCACGGTAAAGCTCAATGACATAAAAGAAGTGATCGAACCTGAGCTAACCGATGAATTAGCTGCAAAGGCCGGGCCATTCAAAACTGTCAAAGAGCTTGAGGATGATATCAAGCGTGAGTTGACAAATCAAAAGCAGCAAGAAGCCGACGACAAACTCAAAGACGCGCTTGTTACTGAGCTTGTAGAGAAGAGCGAAGTACCAGTACCGGATATTCTGATCCAAGATCAAATGCGCTCTATCGAACAAGATATGGTTCAAAACTTGATGCAGCGTGGATTGACGCTAGATATGTACCTAGCGGAGAAAGACTTCAGGGACAAAGATGCCTGGTTAGAGAGTGAAGTCAAAACTGCGGCGGTTAACCGCGTGAAAGCGGGACTTGTACTTGCAGATTTGAGTAAAGTACTAAAGATAGAAGCATCGCAAGAAGAGCTGCTAGAGAAAATGAACCTACTCGGTCAACAATACCCGTCTGAAGACTTACGCAAGCAGCTCAAAACTCCAGAAGCACAGCGTGACATTGCGAATCGCTTGCTTACTGACAAGACAATCGACAAGCTCGTTGAATTAAATACGAAATAATTGTATACTCAACGTATCTCTCGGCCCTAGAGAGGACAAAGCATCACGATCTACACTTGGTATGAATCGCGCGTAGCGTTGCTACTCGCTAACCTTGGCTTTACAAACTACCCGCCAGGCAGTTCCTGCGGATAAGGTGACATCGAACAAAGGAGAGGTATGTTCACAAGTAAGTGGCTACATCGACTGGGCAGGTGCTATAAGGCGAAGATGGGCTACCGCTGCCGCGGCGGCGGTGCCTACGCCGAGTGTGGAGGTGATCGATGATCAAGGTCTGCCGCCAGGTTTTGCTCATGATTCGCGAGGATCGCGCATTGGCGCGACACAGCCCGCCAGAACACAATCCGCGGCTCGATGGTGCTGATGTGTC
>Ga0076292_101_pt1 | contig 113950 bp, 132 predicted proteins | sample RifGroC2_FD_67791 | JGI IMG/M metagenome (GOLD analysis project Ga0076292, IMG submission 67791) | Candidatus Saccharibacteria bacterium GW2011_GWC2_48_9
GTATTCTTTCTAAAAAACAGCGGGCCGCGTATCATGCATCGAAAGTACACCATGAGCTGCATGTCAGCCACACGTCAGCCTGGTATAAGGTGGGTGGTTTTATTGCTCGTAAACCATTGCCAGTTATCGCGCTGGTAGTTGTGCTACTAGCGGGCCTCAGCTATCCGTTAACTGACCTTCGCCTCGGATTGCCGACCGATGAATATGCAGCCTCCGACACAACCCAGAAAAAGGCCTACGACATCCTTAGTCGTGGATTCGGTGAAGGATTCAACGGGCCGCTGATCGTGCTCGCCGAGGGCATAAAGTCTCCGACATCTCAAGAAGTTGAACAAACCAAACTAGCCCTCCTATCCGGCCAGCTGGCTCTGCCACCGGCGGCTCAACAACTAGCCGGTCAAGGAACCAAGGATCCTGACAGCGCGGCTCGCATGTTAGCGAGCTATAGCAAGGCTCAACAGATCGCTGCCCAACTGGCTACACAACCAGGCGTCGCACGCGCTATTCCGGCTTCGGTTACTTCAAGCGGCAGTGAGGCGCTCATCCAGGTTATCCCGACCAGCGGTCCTTCGGACGAAGCGACTGTCGACCTGATAAAGAACCTACGAAACGACAGTACTGTTTTACGTGATAGCGACGTACGACTTTCGGTAACGGGAACCACCGCCATTCAGACAGATATTGACCAGAAGATGCTAGAAGCACTTCCTCCATATCTCGGAATAACCGTTGGTCTGTCTTTTCTGATTCTGATGGTAGCGTTCCGCTCGATTCTCGTACCGCTCAAAGCGACAGTCGGCTTCATACTTTCAGTCGGAGCGATGTTCGGGGCGCTCGTTATGACGTTCCAGTGGGGCGCTTTCGGTTTATTTGAGCCGACGCCCATTATTAGCTTCCTGCCAATTATTGGCCTTGGTATCCTCTTTGGCCTCGCGATGGACTACGAGTTCTTCATGAACTCCAGCATCAGAGAGTCTTACACGCATAGCAAAAACGCCAAGCAATCAGTCAAAGACGGTTTTTCACTCGGTGCCAAGGTCGTTACCGCAGCGGCGATTATCATGGTATCTGTTTTTGGCGGTTTCATGTTCAGTAGTGACGATATCATCAAGCAAGTCGGATTCGGGCTGGCGTTCGGTATCCTCGTAGATGCATTTCTCGTAAGAATGCTCATGGGGCCAGCAATACTGTCATTATTGGGCCACAAAGCCTGGTATATGCCTCGATGGCTGGGCAAGATTATCCCGCGCATCTCAATAGAGGGCAAGGAATAGGCAACGCATGGATCCAAAAGGCAATTTCGAGGAGTGTCTTCCAATATTCAATGCTCTTGGGAGTGCCGTCAGGCAGAAGATTCTCTTCATCATAAGTGAAGATAGCAGACTCAGCGTCCAGAGTCTGGCAGAACGAATGAATCTCTCGCGTCCGACCGTCTCGCATCATTTCGGTATACTGCAAGATGCAGGCATCATACATCATTATAAAGCTGGACGAGAACGCATCTACTTCTTTTCGTTCGAAGACAGCTTGAAGAAGATGTCGAAACTTATCAACTCAATCCAAACCACGAAGCGATAAGGCCCCTTTCAATGGTGGCAGGTTCACTTTTGTTGCCCATTGGTATTAGTTACATCATATACGCACTTATCGTACGGTAACTAGCAAGACCGTCGTTTGGTTCTTCATGAAGCATGTCGGGCTACCGCCCCCCTCGTTTCTTCTGTACAGGCAGGGTCCGAACGAGCAAGGAACCTAGATTGAGTTACAATTCGTCTTTTTTGTAATTGAGAAATTTTGTCCACTGGCGTGCAAGTTTCAGCACCGTCTTTAGGGGTAACTCTATAACCGTATCCAATACCAGGGCGACGATATTCACTCTCTTATACTCTTCCGAGAGCCAACGCCCCAGAACGATAAAAGGCATATAAAGAAAGTCCCTGATGAGCTGAATAGTACCAGAGTTTGCGGTGACCAACTCTAACTCACGGACAATTCCGGTCAGCCTAAATCCTAGGAAATTAGCGGTCGCAAAGAATATGACGAATAGTACAATCTGCACCACGTTAAAATCAAAGGCTATAAGCCGACTCAACACAATACCGAACGCGATAATGAACATCAACGCGTAAAAAATACTAAAGCCGATACTATATTTCTTTGTATGATGTTTGTTTGATAGTTTGTTCTGTTTTTCCTCATACAAGGCATTCTCCATATAATCAACGATCGCATCAGTATTTGCATCGCTAGGTACTTTGATAGTAACCCTCTGAATTAACAAAAATATAATCGGTGCCAAGAGGTTTATTACCAAGGGTAAGACGATAATCGATCCGGTAACCGCAAGGTCATATGGAATTTCAATCAACAGACCAATAAGCGACTTTGTGATCAAAAGAAAAATGACGCTTTTTATCAACGCTTTATTTAGGCGCTTTCCCGCCCGTTTGTAATTCTCCGATATTTTTGCTCTATAGGCAGAAGTAAGCTGACTGCTCTTTTCCAGAAGCTCTGGTAGCTCGTCGCGGTCTTCCAGCATAGACCTGAAGATCCTCAGCGGTGCGCCGTGACGGTCAATCGACCGTGATAAATGATTGGTTAAATCAGATGAAAATAGCCGGGTGATGCCCTCGTGAAAATGTATGTACGCTTGAATGTTGTCATCAGACAATCGGTAGAGCTGTTGCAAAGCATATCGAATCGTAGATAGGTCAGACTTCAGTAATATTTTGTGCACTGCGATATACAGACTTAGATCGAAGTTTTGAATCTCGCCGAGGTGACGGTATGATTCTTGATCGACTACTTTTTTATAATGCTGGTAAGCAAAATACTGATATATTTGTAGTTTTTTATCGTCAGCGATAATTGCCTCAATTTCAACCGACATGAGGTCAAACGTCCACTCCTCGGCATTGGCCTTAAGCGTATGCGGCTTCATTCTCCAATAGTTATCGTAGTGCTTGATGAGTGACTGTGATATTTTCGAAAGAGAAGAGCGAGGAACAGTATTGTTCTCTATGTAGCCTGCCTGAGTAAGCTCTATGATAATTTCTTCGGCAAGAGATTTCTCGATCTTTTGATTCGTACGCAAAGATATATTACGAAGTAGAAATCGACGGATCGCTCGTTGACGGAGCAGGTGTTCTTGCGTATATTCAGCTGAATTTCTTAACTGTTCATACGCAAACGCAACGATACTGCCCACACTCGCTACATTAATTAGGTCGCTTTCTTTTTCTTCTTCTGCATTCTTTGCGTTGACTAGTCTCGCTTTTAAATCAAGGCCTATTGTATTCAGGGTTTTATTCATTATTCAATACTCTTTTGTTACTTGTTTCACTCTCTAAACTACGAGCTATCTTATTCATCAGCATCAATAACTGTTGATGCTCCTCTCGGGACAGATACTTTAGCGCACGTGACGCACGTTCATCAAACAATCTTCCTAGTATTAGCCTCTGCTTCTGACCAATTTTTGTAACCGCAAGATATTGGACTCTCCTGTCATCCGCATTGGTTTTTCTCTCGATATAGCCTTCCCTCACAGCCCGATCGATGAGCTGGGTCGCAGTTGGGTGTTTAATCATAAAGTTCCTAGCCACGTCCGTACCTGTGACCGACTGATTTTCATTCACAAAATTCAAAAGTAACCACATTCTCGACGTCAGCCTTCGCATTTGAGGACTGTCTGTTTCAAATGTGCTTAATAATCGCATGATCCGTTCGAATATAAGAAAAAGTTCGTAGTTCATAATATTTACTTAGTATACCTAAATATTAGCACTACATACTATACTTGTAAATCTTTTAATCAACTACATCATGCACGACTCAGGCACGGTAGTTTCTCAAACGATCCATGTAAGCTCAGCAACTATATCTAGGCCTAGATTACGATGAAAATCAAGCTTAATTTGTAGCCATTCACTACCCAACTATTTCGTACACTCAGTTGCATCAAGCGCTAAACACTTCGAGTATTCAGGGCGTTTTCTGTAAGAAGATTTAATACATCAATACCTCTGACTGATATGTCTGTTATAGAGGATATTTTTCTAACACCATTTTTATAATAATTTATGTATTACTGCATAAAAATATATTTATAACCAGTTTGAATAAGGCCAATTATGTCAAGTATAAGGCTTCCTCCCTCTGTCTTTTCAGTATACGGGTGAACCGCGAGCCCCAAGGTCGTTCGTCCCTTGGTAAACGTCAAGGGGCGCTCCACCTTGACCCTTGCGGATTCATCCCGAGCCCTTTTGACAGAGAGGCAGGAAGTCCTCTCGATAAAGCAAGGAGGGTCTTATGGACACCGAAACAATAGCAAACGAAACATCAGCAAAGATTGCTGCGTTGAATGACGCGGCACGCAGTAATGCTGCGAACTACATGGCGACACGAGGCATCATGTCGCTCGATGAAGTGACTATCAGTGAAATCTTCGTCGCCGTGCAGGACTTTAGCAAATTCACGGAAGACAACGATCCCTACGGCGAGCATGATTTTGGCTCGTTTACGGTAGCCGGTAACAAAGTTTCTTGGAAGATAGATTACTACACACAGGACTTGTCTAGTGGGTGCGATCCGCTAGACCTGGGGTGTAGACGAGTTCTCACCATCATGTTAGCCGAGGAGTACTAGCTCCTCGGTTTTTTAGTCCTGGGTAGGACTTTTGAAACTGCCCGACAAAGTTTAATCCTAAAGGAGTTTAGATATGCATTACTTAGTACGATTGATAGTTGAAGCTGATAGCGCTGAAGAAGCGAATAGCCAGGCAGATTCCATAATGATGGATCTCATCGAATGGAGAGAGTTTGACTGGTATCACACCGAAGCTGACGATAGCCGGTGGGAAGATTGCTGGAAACCGATGCGTCTAAGCACCAAGAAAGCGCAAGCTATGGTACAGGATGCGATGCAAGGTCAACTTGCAGAGTTCAAGCAAACAATAGCAACTATCCGTATTATGCTAGACAGCTATAGCGACGAGCAGATATTTAACGAAGAGTTCCAGCAAGTAGATGGACACTACCTGTCTCGATATCAGTTCAGTCGAGCGAGCGGCTACCATGCTAATGCGTGCCAGCTTTTCGGTGAAAGTGGAGATTCCATAACGAGCCAGAAGCAGCTTGAATGGCACTTGAAAGATACCGCTAGATTATGGGTTGTCCAGGTAGACTGCCATAACTAAGCAGTCCGTCCTGAGCATGACGATAAACGGCTCGTTTTAAAATTTAGGAGGACATCATGAAAATTGCTGAAAATATCGTGAGAGAAGAGTTGAAAGTTTGATAGAGCACTTAATGGCCCAGGGAGATAATGAGAATAAGCACCGGTGGGCATGTTGCCCGACAAGTTCGTCTGATTGCACTGGCCACGCACTAACCGTTAGCCGTGAGGCGACGGTAAGTCGCCTCAGGAAAGGAGCCCCCATGAAACAGAAGTCGCTACTGACGCGCTCCACGGGACTCGTTATCGGGTTCTTGCTGGCGACTGCCGCCACCACAGGCCGGCGTCGTGGATATGCGCTGCCGCACGCCCTGCTGGCGCAGCTGAGTAATCTGTTCGTCATAGCGGTCAGCCAGGACCGGTTGTGCCAGGGAGCCAGTAGCCGTCAGTACCAGGCTAAGGCCGACGACAATACCGGTCATTACAGGGCGACGAAGCGCATGAATAATATGAATATGTGGTTTCTGTATAATACTGGACTAGCATAAGTATAATGCACATGGCCGCGACCGGCCAGCACTTATGCTATTATCGGTATATGACTATACACATACTTAGGGGTCGACCTAACCACCACTCTTCGTCGGCTGGGGAAAGGCTGACGTGCTAGGTGCCTTCATTCTCCAGGCCATCGGCTTGTTCATTGCTACCAACATCGACGATATCATCGTGCTGTCGCTGTTCTTTGCCCGCGGCGCTGGCCGCTCCGGCACAACCGCCAAGATTATTGCCGGGCAATACCTCGGCTTTGGTGCCATCCTGGCTACAGCGGTCATCGTGGCCCTAGGCGCCCGCAGCTTTCTACCGGAGAGCTTCATCCCTTACTTCGGCCTCATCCCCCTGGCCCTTGGGCTCCGAGCCGCTTGGAAGACCTGGCGTGGCAAAGATGACGACGATGACGACGAACAGGCCACCGGCAAGCCGATCAGCGTAATGACGGTCGCTGCGGTCACTTTCGCCAACGGTGGCGACAACATCGGCGTCTACGTGCCAATCTTCGTCACTGTTGGGACCGTAGGCATTATCGCTTACTCAGGTGTCTTCCTGCTACTAGTGGCCGGCCTGGTGCTCGTCGCCCGTTACGTCGCCACCCGTAAGCCTATAGCCGCTATCCTTGAACGCTGGGAGCACGTGCTCTTCCCGCTGGTTCTGATTGGCCTTGGTATCTTCATCCTCGTTGAGGGTGGTGCCTTCGGGTTGTAAAAGAGCACTTGGCGACATACACAAAGGGGACTCCGACAACTTCTAAGGTGTTAAACTTTCCGTGACAAACAAAAAAAGACGTGCCGTAGCACGTCTCCGTATCTGTCAGGGTTTCGAACAAATGTTCGATGGCGGAACGGGTGTATGAGTTCAAGTGCATTGAAGAGTGCAACAAGATAACCGAAGATAAACTGATAAGTTATCTGCGGCTATAGTTTCCCGTCCTGGGTATGACGCTAAACTACTCAGTCAACTGCGCACGTATACACCACAAGCAGGCATACTGGCCGTACCATGTAACCAGCCCTGCGGGCCAGTTGCATCGTCCGTCCAGTCAAGCGCCGAAGATAATCGACACGCTCCATACTTACCCCCCTCGAACTTTCACATGCGTCCCGCAGTGAAGCCCTCGTGTGCAAGAATGAATCATGTCGTGGACGTACCTCTTGTACGACATCGGTTAATAATTGAATGGTTAGTCACCATCCAGCACGACGGGCGGCACGTATTCTCCTTTGGAGAAAACGTACACACCCGACGCACTCGCTGGCAACAAAGGCTCGTGATAGACCAAACAAGCGTGACCATGACACGACGCAAGCTTACGCGTCATCGTCACGCTATCCTCATATCCGTAAACTAATCGAAAAGCGCAGTCTGTTTTTTCGGGTTAAAGGGGGAAGACCAGATATGTGCGGCTGGTTTGTCGAATGCCGTGAGTGCTGAGGCGAGTATCGGCAGTTCACCCTCATCCATGCCCATGCCCTCTAGCTTCTTGTTTGTGGTATAGAGAAAGCTGAACTTTGCGGCGCTATCTTTTAAGACAAAACATATATGGGGATAGTTATCACCCTCCCAGCTTTCATCTTCGCTATGCGTGATAATTTCATCGAGGCGCTTGCGGACTATATATGGTGGCTTATCATCGGCAATGACCACGATAGCCTCTTTACCGTCTGGTGTGCGTATGTAGAGGTCTGGACGGTTTTTGGGGAATTGTCGGAAACGGTTGATCTCGGTCTTTGAGAACACGGCCGAGTCTTTAGGCAGGTATTTGATAATAGCCGTGTAGCATTGTATGAGCTTCATGCTATGACTAACGAAATCATCAGTCATTTCATCATTCTTGTACAGGGCATGTACAACAGACTCTTTGACATCCATGAGCTTGCGGACGGCCGTAACGCCGCTTTTATTCAGGTAATAATAGGCAGGCTTTCTATCAATACGGAACTTCGGCTCATAGACTTTTGCCACTAACTTTTTACTAACTAATTGCTCTAATACTTCATAGACACTGACCCTATGAATACCCATAACATCTGCTAATAATCCTGCTGATACAAATCGAAACTTGAATAATAACTTTAAGACACGTTGCTGCTGACCTGTTAGTTTTTGACCTTTTACATCTCCATCCATCACTACTTCTCTCTCCTATACGTAGTATATATAAAGGGAGAGTAAATGTATAGCTTCTGTATCTGTTAATAAATACCTATTTACCTGCTATGCACAGTAGGTAAATTATACATCAAGATATTGGGTAATTAGTATTGCTTTTTATTTTAATTAGTAATACTATTTATATAGAGGTTGTACATTAATAATTCGGCTAGTTACAGGTAAAAAGGAGGGGTATGATTGACAGAGAATTACTCGAAAAAGAAGCAATGGCGGAAGTGTGTGCGTGCTGGTATTACGACCTAGCGGACACGCTTTATGAGACACCAGACAGCGACTTACAGGCTATCGTTAGCCATTCACATAAATGTGAGACTTGTGGCCATTAAATAGCATTACATGTTAAAATAAGGACATATGTCCAGAAAGATAGTCAGTATGCAAATTCGTGTCACAGACGACCTGCGCGAACGAGCAAAGGTTGTTGCAAAGAAAAATGGGCTTACGTTAAGTGAGCTTATACTTCAACTGCTGGCAAGCACTGGAGACAAGCAGCTCAAAGAGCTAGCTAAAAAAGAACTCGATGAGCGCCCAAAGCCAGGACGACCCTGGGATAAATAAAACTATTATCTAGCCGAATTGTTAAGACGTACCAGCCTCGGAACGTCTTTTTTAACGTATTACGGAGGGTAATATGGATCGCAACAGTACAAACAATTCGCAGGAAGTCGCCGCAGGCTTCTACTCTCCGAGTGAGGAGCAGATTGTATTGCTGCAATCTATATTGCAGAAAGAATCACATGAATCAGTTTCGCTCAAAGAAGCGCAGGAGGTGGGCATACAGCTCGTGTCACTCTACGAGTGTCTGGCAAGGGATAGGACGCCCCCTATTGGAGTAAGAGGAAATGATGAATCCTGATGAAATAGGCGTTATTCTCGCTCGTGTCTCAACTAAGGGGCAGGAAGATGAGGGTTATTCGCTTGAGGCTCAGGTTAAAAATCTGAGGATGTATTGTACGAATACGCGAATCAATCCTATTAAAGTCTTCAAGATTGCTGAGTCTGCATCAAAGACTGAGCAACGCAAGATATTCAAAGAAGCCATGCAGTTTGTGGAGAAAAAGCACGTTAAGAACCTCATTGTCGAAAAGGTAGACCGCCATGTGCGCAATCTGCATGATGCAGTCGAGACGCATGACTGGCTCACTAAAGACGAGACGAGAAAAGTACACTTCGTTAAAGATGCAATTGTTCTACATAAAAACTCTCGATCTCAAGAGTGGCTTAACTGGGGTATGCGTGTCGTTCTTGCTAAGAACTACATCGATAACCTACGTGAAGAAGCCATGAAAGGATGGGCCGAAAAACTAGCGCAAGGCTGGATGCCAGCACCACCACCCCCAGGCTATATGACCGTTGTTCGCGATGGTAAGCGTATTCACGACTTCAACCCCGAAACCTACAAGTCTATGCAACGAATTTTCCAGCTCATGCTTGAACCTCAGTACACCATAGAAACGATCCGTCATAAAATGACAGAGTTTGGGCTGGTAACTGGTAAAGGTAGGCCATTCTCCAAGAGCCATGCGCATAGAATACTGACAAATCCATTCTACATAGGAACCATCCGCTTTAATGGCAACGAATACCCAGGTAAGCAGCCGCATCTGATATCCGAAGAGCTGTTTAATGCGGTGCAAGCCAAAATCTCACGCAAACGACCTGCGAAGTATCGCAAACACAACCCATTGCTCAAGGGTGTAATGATCTGTGAACACTGTGGTAAGAACATTACATGGCAGCTCCAGAAAGGCCGATTGTACGGCTCATGTCAGCGTAAGTTAGAGGCTTGCAAGAAACAGAGCTTTGTCCGCGAAGATGCCGTCCTAGAGCTTATCCAAGGCAAGCTGGACGAACTTATCTGCCCATCTCCCGAGGTTATAACGTGGCTGACGACGTTACTACATCAAGACTTCCAACTGTCAGTCAACAACGTCGAAGAGGCTCAGAAAGCCCTTGACGAGCGAATTGAGCGTATCAAGCGGATGGATGACATGCTGTATGACGATAAGCTGGCTGGACTTATTTCTGGCGAGCGCTATCTGAGTAAGCATGATTCGTTCATTAGTGAAATTAATGATCTGCAAAAGCAGAAAGGGGGCATAAGCCAAGAATACGAAACTAAATACATGAATGGGATATCTGAGATAGAGCTGTCACAGGACGCTAAACGGCTATTCGCAGACGAAAATACAAGCAGTGACGACAAACGAATAATTTTAACCAAACTATTCGAGAAGATCAGCCTAAAAGACAATTCCGTATCTGTTACGTACACCAAATTGACACAGGCGATAGCTCGAAATAGCGGTTTAAGTAAGGAGATTTTGGGATATGCAAAATAATGATAACCAAACCAACCAAAAAGACCCCAATAACAGGGGTCAAAATGGATTCGAGTATATCTCTCCTGGCTTGTGTTCTATATGGCTGAACTTCGTGTTTCAGATTGGAACTCTTTGAAGTCTGAACTGTTGCGATGGAGCGAGTTATTAGACTTCTCGCCTAAAGAGTATCAATTAGATACTGACAGGGTGTATTAGAACTATATAGGAGCGAGTATGAGTAAGCGAAAAAGGCGTAGAGACTACATTAACATCCAACGCAAGCTAATTAAAGAGCTTCGGGAAAATCATATACATATGCAGATTCCCTTCTATCCAGACCTCAAGCTGACCAATCAACAACTAGCCGAAAAACTAGGTGTAAACGAGCGAACCATCAGGCGACACAAGAAGAATATCGGTAGCCGAATATGGCAAAGAATAGAGTCAGAAACCATCTGGGATAAGTGGCATAAATTATATGGTTAAATGTCCGCATAAATACAAAAAATACTATTTTACTAACAGGGGTGATATATATCAGACTGGCAGTTTACTTGTATAAATACGCTCGTTTCGTGCATAATACTCCGCCTCTGTTAATTTACTTGCCATTCTCGGTCAAAAAGTTACGATAACGATATGACATACAAGCTATTCGGAAACGAGGCGAACGATTTCATGTCGCTTGTTACACGCAACAACTACACGATGATAGAACTCTACTATCAGCTTCTGAATGACCTAGATAGCGGAAATGAATATAGAGCATTACAAATTGTTTTTGAGATTGCTGACGCCAAGTACGTGAAGTATGCATTCAAGTTGCTAAAACGCTACGCTGCTCGTGAAATTGGTTCGAGTGACCCAATCGCATTCATTCTTGTTAAGTCGCTCAGTGAGGCGTGGGAAAAAGACAAAGCAGCCAAGGCACATGGAGGCGAAGCAGACCGACACTACCTTGCGTTGGCAGTTCAGTATCTGGCACGAGCTACTAAGCAGTCAGATACTAAAGATTTAACTTTCAAAGTAAATCGTGATAGATGCAGTGGTATTTACTTTGAGTTTGATGAAGTTACCAATAAGCAAGTTGAAGCTTATAGAGTGCGTGAATTAAAGGAGGCGACCAATGAAAACAAATGATATTGTTATCCGTCAGAGTCGGATGATGAGCATATTCGACAGTATGGATATTACAGAAAATACAAAGCAAGATTATCTTGCAAGACTTCCGAGGCTCATTAAATTTATCGAAAGAAATGGCATTGATAGAGACCTGCTACTTAGCTACAAGAAATCGCTCCGAGATGATGTCACGCTTGGAGTATCTGCTAAAAATAAATATCTGACCACTGCAAGAATTGCACTCAGGGAATTATATCGACAAGGAAAGTTCGCCATCGATTTATCTGTTGGTGTGAAATCATTCCAGCAATCGAATAAGCACAAAGTTATTGGCCTAAACCGTGAAGAAGTCGAAGCAATATGTAACTACTTGCAGACACTTGGAAATTCATTGCAGAACATTCGACTCAAAGCCATTGTCGCCCTGCTCCTATTTCAAGGCCTTAGACAAATCGAAATATGTCGGCTCGATGTTGAGGATATCGACCTGGCGAACAGTCGCATTTACATCGTCGGTAAAGGTCGCACAGACCGTGAACCAATCCACATTCATCCAGAAACCCATAAGGTGCTTACGCAGTATCTCAGGAGGTCACAAGTCAAATACGGACCACTTTTTACACACTTAAATCGGCAGCCGCACGGAAACAGGCTCTCAACAAGAGGCTTGCGAATGATATTTCAGAATCTTCTCGAACTGCTCAACATACATAAGACTACTCACGGCACGAGGCACTATTTCACCACGGAGCTCATTCGTCATTTTCAGTCCGACTTAGCTACAGTGGCGAAATTTACCAGACACAGTAGTCTTGAGATGTTAAATGTTTATAACGATGAAATTCTCGATAAGAAAAAGATGAACGAAGTAATAAAGGCATTGCCGTTCAAAATCTAATTTATATCAGCATACGCAGGCTCTTCGCCATTTGCCACTTTACGCAGAGATAGCTCGTCATTAATTTTAATGACGTAAATTAAAAGAATTAGCAATGCGATGTAGTAATCGAACAAATAGTGATTTTCGTCTTCGTAAGTAGGGGTTCCGTGCTGATAAGAATTTCGGATTGCCCAGCTATTATCGAACTGGCTATTGTTTAGCACAAAATTCAGATAGTCCGACTCCTGCCTTGTAAATAAGGTAGCCTCGAAGACGAGCCGACCCTCTGCGTACATACTATCAATAGTCTTTTGTATTCCAGGCTTAACGTGATGGTACCCCACAACGCCGTATGCAAAAAGCATTTTATAGACGTAAAGTACGTTCACGTTCTTAAATTTCAAGGTGTCGTCTTTTCGTTTTGTCAGGACTCCGTGCTGAATGAGATAATCTATCCTTGGTTTTTGATAATCGTGGAAATCGGTCGCTTTCAGCTGTTGCTTAATGATTAAACTGGCAAAATCGTGAGACTGACGCTTATCATCAATGTAGGTTAAGGATGACTGACTAGAATATAACAAGTTCACAATCGAATGTGAGACATCATCTTCCGACAGATATGCATACTTGTTTTCTATAGCACTCTTCAGACCTCTTATAGCTGGAGTGCTCGTCAAATTCACTATCTCGCTATCGATTGAGCCAGTGTCTGCGAATACCGAGTACTGAGTGCGTACGCTCTCCTCGATTCTGAATAGCGTCGCCGTTTTATTAGCAGTGTGCTCGCTTGAACTTGGCATATTTAGTGATAGCCATTTTAGAGAAAACTCATCTTTAGAGTAGGTAGAAAAAAACCAATCAATAATATCTTCAAGACTGATTTTATGCCTCGTAGTGAATTCGGATATTATACGCAACTTTCCAGTTGCCATTTGATGTTTTAATCCAAAGAACTGGCCAATAATGTATGAATTTTCGGTTGTTACACCCATATGTCGCTCAACTATGCCCATTTCCGCATTTGGAAAACTAGGCAGAGTTGATATTAAGTCTTCCGTGAAAAAATCATATAAATACTGGAAGTTATTCAGTAATGTTGGGTAATCCGTGTGAGCTTCAATCCAAGAACTCTCAACGTATGAAATCATATCTGTAGGCGAACTACCTTTAACCTCTTCATCGTATGCCTTTTTGGAAGATAGTATGGCGAGCTTAATTGAGAGTCCGCCACCCTTTGATAGGTCACCAAAAAGTTTATTCTGAATTTCTTCGTTTCGCTTTTTGATTTTCACCTTTGTTGATGCATCTATAGATATATACTCCTCAGTTCCCCTGATAGGTTTCAGGAGAATGTCTAGATAGTTAGGGTTTGCTTTATCAGATTCAATATACTTTTGGCAAAGGGCGAGCATATCTTCTTTCGATATATTTTTCGGTATATATAACTTCCTTTTGTTGTGTGAGTAAGTGTAATTACTCAGAAAGGTCTCGAAGTTACGAGGACTGGAAAGAAACAATTTTTTAAGTGTTTTTGGAAACTTATCGACCAGGTATTTTGACTCAAGAATATCCCATATGGGGACACTCGACCCCGATAGTAAATTTTCAAATTCATCTTCAGTCACTTTATCGACCAATTTATAAATCGAGAAAGTTGCGATGAAATCATCATAATACTCATTCTCCAAAACTGAGACGGCCCCAGTAATATCTTCAACTGATAGACTAGAGAAATATTTACCCAGTAGACCTTTTGCTACCTTAGCTTTAGATACGAGTTCTTCACGATAGTCCGACTTCCATTCAGTACTGAATAGGTTGTTATCGATAAATTTCGTGAGGTTCACTAGTTCAAGGGCGTCATTAATATTACTAAGCTCGGTCGAAGTGTCCAGCGAATCGGCAATCAATTTCAGCCTTTCCAAATAGAAAGAAATGGACATATCGTTATTACTGTAGTATTTAACCCTTTTATTACTCATAGGTGTACTTATTATAGCAATACAACCCCTGTAAAGTTGCAAAATATGCTACGATAAAAGAGCTTACATCAACAATTGGAAACCACTTTGTGGCACGGTATTGCATTTGAAATGCAGTCACGTGCAAAAAGCAGTTGGTGCAATACCCAATTGTTGGTGTAAGCAACCTAGTACGTGGCTGCTTTTTTGTTGTGTGGCCATTCATCTTAAAGGAGGCCATAATGTCAGCAGTCAATAAAACCGATTTTATCCGCAATTTATTATCCTATGCGAAACAACACAAGAAACTCGTGATTATCATTGGAGCATTATTCATCACACTTTTTATTGGGATTATCATCTGGGCAATGACTTATGCATTCAGCGACAACGATACAACGAACGATAATTATAGCTACACACCACCCAAGGATAAGTACCCTAGAGTTACCGTAGATGGCTTAGTCGTGAGCGATGCCTGCGTAAAACTTAAAGAAGTGGGCTGGAGAGTCGAAAGCGTGTACGGCAACAGCCAGGACTACAGTAAAAATGAAATATCAGACTGCAAGAACTCAACTGGAAAAGTTAAGACAGTCGATTATTACGGAGATTCTGCATCAATTTACTATACTATCGCAACTACAGATCAATCAGCACCACAAAATACAGATTCACAAAGTAGCACTGACACCACAGATATTTATGAAAATCCACTATCTTACAGTGGCGAGAAGTTCACTGTTAGTGGAAAAATTACCAGTATAGTCGAGGCTGTTCAGGATAACTCCAGTATGGGGGCTGGCTTCAAGACATATAAAACAATGATTCCTTGTGGAGATGATTTAAGCTCTGCCGAGTTTTGGCTACAGACAGGCGATGGAAAAAAGGTAAACGTATTCGCAGAATCTTGTGAAGTGGATAGGATACTATCTGAAGGTAGCGAAGTTTCGGTTAACGGGATGATTGTAAACGATACCAGTACTGATAATCGATATATTTATCTTAGCGGTAGCGTAAAATAGACATCTCCTGCAGATAATACCAATTATCTAAAATTGATACCAGAAATCCGCTTGTGCAGCTCACTCTTAAATGTAGGGAGTCAAATTCGGTCAAGTGGTTGTTGTTATGCTTGAGCTTTTTGTGTAATATAATGGTAGGAAATGTTAAGTTAAAGGGTATAAGGAAAAATCGAAAACGTGGACGACCTATTGACTATGAGTGAGGCTTGCGACATCTTAAAAGTCCATCCTAATACGCTTAGAAATTGGGATAACCAAGGCGTACTAAAGGCTAAAAAAATTGGGACAAAGGGCGTAAGGCGTTATTCGAAGGATGATTTATCAAACTTTATTAACAAAACACCAGGTAGTTATCGTCCACGAGTATTAGACTTGTTCTCTGGCTGTGGTGGGCTTTCTTACGGTCTAGCTAAAGCTGGTTTTGATATTGTTGCTGGAGTAGATAATTGGGCTGACGCTCTTGTTACTTTTGAGCGAAATCACCCGGGGGCAAAATCAGCACTTGTTGATTTAGGTGACTTTAACCCTGACGACATAGAAAAAATCGCTGGTTCCGATATAGACGTTGTAGTGGGTGGTCCACCTTGCCAGGGATTTTCTATCTCAGGCAAGCGTAATCCTGATGACCCACGAAACAAGCTTTATATCGGGTTTGTAGGGGTGGTTGCACATTACAAGCCAAAGGCTTTTATCTTGGAAAACGTACCTAACCTTATCTCTATGGCTGGAGGTAAAGTAAAAGATGAGATTATTAAAGAGTTTTCAGCTTTAGGCTACGACGTGCAATATAGGGTTCTATTAGCCTCTGATTATGGAGTGCCTCAAAATCGTAAACGAGTTGTATTTGTGGGTGTTAGAGACGGTTTTAATTTTGACTATCCAGTCGCTACTTTTGTCGACGAGAGACGCACAACATCTGACGCAATCTCAGACCTAACTGAAAACAGTTTAGATGAGGGTGCTACTAATAAAAATGCTGCCCTCACCGAATATCAGAAAATTATGCGTAAGAACACCGACAGGGTCTTTAACCACGAAATTAGTCAGCATAGCGAGCAAACAGTATCAACTATCGCTCTAGTGCCTGATGGTGGAAATTACAAAGATTTACCAGAACACTTAAAGAATATCCGTAAACGAAACATAGCGTGGACACGTTTTGGTAGCTTTAAGCCAAGCAATACTATTGACACTGGACATCGCCACCACTTCCACTACAAGTTTAACCGCATACCAACCGTAAGGGAGTCAGCAAGGCTGCAGTCTTTCCCTGACGACTTTATATTTTACGGCTCCAAGACAAGTCAGTATAAACAAGTTGGTAATGCTGTGCCACCAATACTAGCAGAGGCTATTGGTCTTGAATTAAAGAAAACCCTAGACTCTGCTAGAGGAGAGGCGTAATGGCAGAGTATAAGATACCAGAGGAGTTTTACTACAGGATACACCACGCCCGTCCTCGTTTTAAGAGTGATGTTGAAAGTGTACTTTTGTTTATGGCTGGCGAAATATCACGCCTCGGCCCAGCACCTCGTAGTCCGTTTAGAGAGAAGTTGAACTCGGCTATTAGACTTTACCCAGGAAACGGCACAGCAACCGAGAAAACTATAGACAACTGGCGTACTGAAATCTCTAGCTTGTTTGGTCTAATCGAACGTGAGGGTGACCTACAAAAGGCTGGTCGTATGGCTTTTCTACTAAGCGAAAACCAAGACTTAGTTGAGTTTTTTAGATATTTCCTTTATTACTTCCAATATCCAGGTGGTCACCTGAAGTCTCAAGAATCCCTAAAAATGATTAACGCTGGTATAAAGTTTAAGCCTGCTAAGTATCTGATTGAGGTGTTGATTGAGGGACAGAAACTATCTGAGGGCGGTAAATTTGGTATATCAAAAGCCGAGGCAACCCATTGTATTTTTAATGACCTACGTATTACGAGAGACGGACAGTCCCCTAAGGTAACTGCCGCTCAAATAATCGCTCGGCAGAAAACAGGCGTTGAGTACGATAACGGCGGCGACGTAACTCGATATGCAGGAGATATTTTAGACTATATGGAGCTAGCCGACCTTACTCGTCAGCGTCCAAACTACAAGTATTATCTCAATATGGCCAACCTAGATGTATTACAGGCTTTCGTATCTAGCGACAACTGGTTTAGCTCTTACGACGCTTTGTACGGACAAAAAGATCTTACACCTGCCGACGTAGCGGTTTATCTTGAGGATTGGTTTAAGTATGTCAATAACAAGCTCGACTCGACTATATTCGAGGCTAATATCCTCTCAATTATCGAGGACGCTAGCGAGCAGACCGCTACCACTCCAAGGCAGTCAGAGTTTATTGCCGAAGTACTTGAGAGAATTAGGGCTAAACGAGCATCTGAGCAGACTATCAAGACAAAAGAGATTGGAGATGTCGGCGAAACCATAGTTATCGAGCACGAAAAGAAACGCCTAACTCAGCTTAGTCGTGAGGACTTACTGCACCTAATAAAGAAAATACCAGAAACCTTTGCCGTAGGTTATGACATTGGCTCTTACGAGGGCGTGGGCACAACTCGTCGCTTTATAGAAGTAAAGACTACTGTTAGCCGAGGTAAGATACACACTACAAACTTCCATATGACACCTAGCGAGTGGAGTGCGTCGGATACATTAGGGCAAACCTACTTTATCTACCGTTTAGCCATATCGTCAGAAAGTATATCTTTATTTGTAATTCAAGACCCAGTCGGTAAATACAAGCAAAGTCTCGTCGATATGATACCGAGAGATGGTGCTGACATACGTTATACAGAGAAATCAGGAGTATATGAGGAGTTATTGGTATGAGCAAAGTCTATAAGGTAGCATCGTTTTTTACGGGGCTTGGTGGTATGGACTTGGGTGGCGAGGGCGATTTCGATTTTCTCGGACAACATTACAAGAAAAATCCACTTAAAACAGTTTACGCTATGGACTTCGACAAGCCCATTTGTGACATCTACAATGCTAATTTTGGTATAGAGTGTCAACACAAGGATATTAATCTAGTTTCTGCTGACGAGATACCAGACCACGACATTTTAACAGGAGGCTTTCCCTGCCAGTCTTTCTCAGTAGTAGCACAAAACCCAAAACGATTAGGCTATAAGGACGACAAAAAAGGCAAGCTGTTTTTCGAGATGTGTCGAATACTCAAAGAGAAAAAACCTGCTGTATTCGTAGCCGAAAACGTAAAAGGCCTCCTGTCGGCCAATAAAGGTGAGGCGTTTCCGCTTGTAATACAGGAGTTTGAAAACGCTGGCTATTACGTTAAATATAAAGTCCTAAACGCATCTCATTACGGTGTTCCTCAAAAACGAGAACGTGTCTTTATTGTAGGCTTTAGAGATAAGCGAGCATTTGACGCATTTGAGTTCCCAGAGCCAGTAACACTAGGTAAACCTCGTATTATCAAAGAGATTATTGACCCCGAGCACACCATCGAAGAGAAGCACTACTTTAGCGAGCGAGCGGTTCAGGGTATGCTGTCGACCAAACACGCTAAGACTATGAACAAGGGACGAGCACAAGACGTAAACTTGCCGAGCAATACCGTCGGAGCACACCTAGCTAAAGTAAGTCTAAATAGTACCGACCCCGTTTTGTGTATCGATGGTCGGTATCGTATGTTTACTCCACGAGAGGTAGCCCGTATCCAGTCTTTCCCTGAGTCGTTTAAGCTCCCTGGCTCAAGAACAACAAACTATAAAGCACTAGGGAACGCTGTAGCCCCCGTCGTTATGTGGCACGTTACACAGTGTATCGTGAGTGCACTAAAGGTTATTGAATCTCCTGATGCCGTTTCAGGGCTTTCTGATGAAATCATTGAGTCTGAAGATAGACAAATCAAACTAGAGCCACAGGTAGCATAAAGTTACATCAAAAACATTGTCGATAGTACCTACAACCGATAATACTAATTACAGGCAATACATTTTACACGCTATAATAGATTTATTATGGGAGGCGAAACCCGATTTAATGAGAACATCCGCTTATTGCTAGAGGACATTCAATATACTCACAACCTGCTAGGTAGGGATATTTTTGAATATAACCCTCAAACCAGCGGGTATATTGTAGGAAAGATAACCGCCAGTGATGTTCATATATTGATGCTACGTATGCAAAACGACGATGTTCTCGAAATTAAATCCAGTAGAAATATTGAGACTGCACTATCAAAATACGCACGCTCGTCACCTCCTAGTAGCCATAGCAACACAAGCCTGGAGTCGGACAGAAGCCTACTGCATCATACGCTATACACTCTTGATGTATCAGAGACTGACTTCAAAGGCCTCTTAAAGTCTAAGGCTGACAATCATAAATCACTCCTCTTTACAGTCTCGTTCCAAGACCCAGACCTTAAGCTATCTATTAACAATAGCGAGCCGATTACCATAGCGTCTCCACACGGAGACCGTGGCCCTCATTCTATTCTTACGCATATTTTTAATACACCTAACATAAAGATTCCTCGAATCGAAATAACAAACACACCGTCCAGGGAAAGTCTTGAACGCATACTAGTGAAGTCTGGCTATCGCTATTTAGTTGAGTTTGGTCTTGTAAGTGGGGACAAAAGTGCCATTATTCTAAAGAAAAGAGAGCTTAAACTCTCACCAGAAGACGCAAAAAAGTTTGTGTCGAAAATTGTCGAAAAATATCGAAAAGACGCCGAGCTACTCTTAGAGAAATACTGTTCTGACTAAAACAAGGTAACTTTCACATTCAGATTTCTCAACGTGGTGTAATAACGCTCACGATGAAATCACAGTCAATAATATCAATCGAAGAAGCACGCAAAATACTGCGTAAGTTTGATTTACCCTCTCAACTTCTCGAAGAAGCTCAGCTGGTTGATATTATAAATCGCCTTGATTCCGTTGCGTACCTTTACATTACAGGCATTAGAGAGAACGATGAGCCTCGGCACACACTCGAGGCTTAATCTCTCAATTAACTGGGTAGGAAAAGTTCCAAATCCACGAACCTTTATTGCCCTAAAGAGTTTACTAACAGATAATAAAAGGAGAGATTATGAGAAAAAATACTACTCCCATTGTCAAAACTGGAGCCGTGATATATACACGTGTTTCTAGTGAAAGACAGGTGGAGAATATGAGCCTTGGCGAGCAAGAGAAAGCCTGTATGGATTACTGCTCGAATCCAGCCAGAAACTATGATGTCAAAGAGATGTTTGTCGAAAAGGGCGAAAGTGCCAAAAGTGCCGACCGAACAAAACTTAAGGAAATGTTGGCATATTGCAGTCGTAATCGCAAAGATATTGGCTATGTAATCATCTATAAGGTCGATAGGTTGTCTCGAAATGTAGAGGACTTCCTGAAAATTAAAACATTTCTCAAGGCATTAGGTATCGAAATTCTTTCAGCCTCAGAGCCAATCGGGGGAGGCTCCAATACAGATAGGCTTATGGAAAATATCCTTGCCAGCTTTGCTCAATTCGATAATGAAGTACGGGGCGAACGCTCAAAAGTAGGTATTCACGCAACTGCGGCCGAGGGAGGCTGGGTTAGCCCTGCACCTAGCGGCTACAGAAATGCTCGCACAGAGTCGAAACAACCAACTCTCGCCATTGTCGAGTCGCAGTATAAGCCAATTACGAAGTTCTTTAACGAGTTTTCTTCAGGTAAATACACTCAAGAGGAGGCTGTCGCTCTCTCTCGTCGGTGCGGTGTTGAGACAAATAAAGGTGAGAAGCTTGCACGGAACAGTGTTATTAAGATGCTGAGAAGTATTACCTATGCAGGCTATGTCCAAAACAAAGCCACAGACTACCGACCCGTAAAAGGACTGCACGAAGGTTTCATTACTCTTGAAACATTCAACCGCATTCAGGCGATACTTGACGGCAAGTCGAGACCGATAGATGTATCAAGAAAGAGTAAAGGACTATATCCGTTAAAGCGTTTTTTACTCTGCGGCATCTGTAGCAAGGCGTTAACTGCGAGTTCGCCAAAAGGTAAGACTAAAAGCTATGAGTCTTATCATTGCCACAGATGCACAATTAAAAAGAATGGTGCCCGAGTATCTGTATCGAGAGAACAGGCCCACGAGCAGTTTAGGGCTCAGCTTGAGAGGGCTGAGCCTGCTCCGTGGGTACCAGACCTATTCAGGGTGATTGTCCTGCGTAGATGGAGCACCGAGTTTCAAGATGTTCAAAAAAGAAGACACGAGATTGATGACAAGATACGAGATATAGAAAAGAAAAAGAATACGTTTTTAGACCTCCTAGCTGATAAATCTATAAGCGTAGAAGCCTACCAGTTGAAAGAGTCGCAGCTATCCGCTGAGAAGTCATCACTCACGCTAGAACGGGATGAATTAAAGGACGTAGAGAGTGATAAGGAGCGTGTTGTAGACAATGCAGTTGAGTTCTTACGGGGATTACAGCAGACCTGGAGCGATTTACCCTTTGAACACAAGCAAAAGTTCCAAAGTGCTTTATTTTTAGAGCCAATCACAGTTTTTACAAATGGTAGTTTTGGAACTCCACATTTTAGTCCAATAATTCAGCAAACAACAGATATAGAAAACCATGTTACGAAAAACAAAATAGACCCTTCCGCAGAAAAGTCTATTATGGCTGGGGTGGAGGGATTCGAACCCCCGAATGCCGGAACCAAAATCCGGTGCCTTACCACTTGGCGACACCCCAATGGCGCGTAGACTATTTTAGCATATCAATCGCTGCAACGCTAGCGCATTAGGCGTTGCTCTAAGTGCTCTATTGGTGCGTACCAGCCTTGCTCCAGTATGAAAGTCTGTAGGTGTTTGTCGATGCCGAATATTATGAACGCACCCGTGGCAATCAGCAGTATACCTACGACACGTATAAATACGCTATTTGGTTTTGCAAGCCAGCCAATCTTGCGAGCAAACTCACGCCCTAGATACACAACCATCAGCAATGTGCCCGCAAGCCCAACGACATACGCCACTAGATATAGCAGCCCGATACCAAATGATTGTGGCAGTACTGCCGCCACTATGAGCGCATACGTAGGGCTGCAGCTGCTAAATATCGGGCCGAGTGCCGCTCCGAGTAGTATGTCACCTTTTAGGCCACCTCGGCGCTGTGAGCTGGCTATCGTTTGCATCGATTTGGGCTGCAATCTGAGTTTAATTGCAATCGTTTCCCAGAGATTCGGTAGCAGTAGGTTTATGCCAAACAAGACAATAATGATGCCCGAAAGATACTGGAGCGCCATAGACGGTACGCCTAGTAGCGTAGTAGACAGTTTGAGTGCAAGAGTAAACAGAATAATAGAAACCGCTAAACTAGCGGTGATAACAAGTGGGCGAATCATGCTCAGCTTCTGGCCGTCTCGCACGATTGAACCACCGACAATAACTGGAATAAGCGGTAAGATACAAGGCGCTGCTACCGTGAGCACGCCCGCAAGAAATGAAACTATTAACAGGGTCATAATGAAAGATTTTGTTTTACAGATGCGAAGTTTGGAGTGTCGTAGGCAACGAATTTATTCTGTGCGGTACCATCTGTATTGGTTTGCACAAAAGTTGTTTGCTGCGTGACGCCATATTTCTTGCGTAGTTCTATGCTGCTGTCGTAGTCTACCTTATAGATTGTGGCGTTATCTATCGACGCGATGTTGGCGGATATTTCGGTGTCGAGCTGGCGGCACTGTGGGCACCATGGAGCGTGGAAGAACAATATTCTGTTGCCCTTGTCTGCTGCAAATGCTTGCTCGCTATACGAGACGTAGGTAGCGGGAGTGCTAGTAGCCACTTCTTTTGCTGGTTCGTCTGTCTTGGCGGATTCTTTAGGTTCTTCGGTGGTGTCCACGCTCACCTCTTTTTCGGTGCTGGCTGCTTGTTGCTGGGGCATGGTGGCCGAAGGTGCACTGAGCAATAGATACGCCGAAGCCACACCAACCGTTAGTACAAATACTCCGATGATTATCAAGACTTTCTTGTTCATACACTTATTATACAAGAGGTAAAAGTATTTATCTATTGTAGGCTGAGAATCTGCCGAAATGAGGTTATGTCCGGTGTCTCGTTCGCAACGTATATGCCAGTGAGCTGGTCGATATCTTCATATTTTAGCGCGGTACCCGGCTGACTTACGGAAAGTTCGGTCACAAGGTCTTTTTCGGTTTTGTAGTCGACTTTAAATATGTGAACATCGTCTGGAAAGTTTTTGATTTCGTTTTTCAATAAAGTATCCAGCGTTTTACTTGGCGAATTGTCGCTGGCGTGAAAAAACAACACCCGCACTTCGTTTGCTGCGGAGCGAAATGTATCAAGATCGTAGTTGGTATAACTCGCGGAACCGATGATTTCTGACTGCTCTTTTTCGGCCGCAGTTTCCTCACCTTCTTCTTTGCTTGCGTCGGTTTCGGCAGCGGGATCGTCTTCGGTCGTATCTTCGGTGCTACTGGACACGCTAGTACTTGTAGTGGTGGTTGCTGGTTTTGTGCGGCTATCTAGTATGTAGGCGTACGTGATAGCGCCGCCAAACAATACTAAAATGCCACCAATTAGGAAATATTTTTTCATTAATAACTTTCTCCTTTGCGCCGTACCGAATGGCGCGAGTATAATTTTGATAACTCACCAACCGCCACTGGTGCGGCCACTGCCACTACACCAGTCCAAAGCAGATCATACGTAGATACGGCTGTCAGCCCGAGGAGGCTTGCTAGCGGTGTAGCTACGGTGAGAAGCTGTAGTGTTATGGTTGCAAAAAGTCCAGCATAGAAAACTCCGCTAAATGTACGGAGGCGTACAAGTGTTGACGTGTGGTCACTTCGCGCCACAAATGCGCTTGCAATTTGTAGCATTATGAGCGTATAAAAGGCAATGCTTCGTGCGTAGTCTAGCCCTTGCGTGGAGATGAAGTAGGCAAACATGCCCACAGATACTACGGCCGCTGCTACGACCATCAGTGCGATGCGAGCAATGAGGTACCTCGGCAAGATACTCTTGGTCGGTTTAACTGGATTTCGTTTCATGATGTTGCGGCTATGTGGTTCGAGCCCAAGTGGTATAGCAAGACTGATAGATGTGATGAGATTGATCCACAGTATTTGCACGGGCAGTAGCGCTGCCGGTAGTCCAAGGAGCAACGACAGTAGCACTATCGCGAGCTCGCTGAGATTGACGATAAGTATAAACTGGAGCATGCGTCGCATGTTGCCAAGTACTGTGCGGCTTTGTTTTATAGTCTCGAGTGTAGTTGAAAAGTTGTTGTTGAGTAATATGATGTCACTCGCATCGCGTGCGACTGCCGCACTTTGCTGTGAGCTGATTCCTACGTGCGCGTGAGTCAGTGCAGGCACATCTTCTATGGTGTCGCCTGTCATAGCTACTACGCCATGACGCTTAAGGGCCATGAGTAATCGTTGTTTTTGGTCTGGGCTGGTGCGTGCAAACACTTTAGTATTGCGTGCGATGCGCTGAAGCTCGGCGTCACTAAGTAATGCGAGTTTTCTGCTGTCGAGTACTTCGTCTGTCGTCGAAACTATGCCCAGGCGTTTCGCTATGGAAAATGCTGTCTCGACGTGGTCGCCTGTTACCATGCGGACAGTGATGCCTGCTCGCTGTGCTTGCTGAATCGCTTGCTTTGCGTCTGCTCGCAGGTGGTCGCGAAACGCAATGTAGCCATCGAATGTGAGCTTGGTACGTTTGGGCAACTTACTAAGTTGCGTAATTGGTTGGGAGAGTTCAACGTGCGCCAGTGCTATGACGTGACTTCCCTGTTTGGTGAGTTGGTGGAGTTGGTGAATTGCCTGCTCCTTTTCGCTTTCAGTCATGTCGGCTCGGTGAAGAATCTTTTCCGGCGCACCTTTGACAGCAAGTAAATAGCTGTTGCCTTGGTGCCAGAGGTTACCGCCGATACCAACTTCGTAGTGAAACTCGAATATCTTGGCGGGCTGCATTTTCGTTGCTTTATGGCCGGAGTTCGCTACATATTCTGCGATAGCTTGATCGTGTGTGTCGTGTTGGTGTGGTAGCACTGAATGATGCGCAATATTAAGAAGTTGTCGGGTGGCACCGTGGATGCTCCAATGTTCACGCGCCTCGAGACGATCGCGCAAGAGAAGACCAGTTTTATCGACGGCGAGTGTGCTCAGCATGCTGGTAGACTCAATAGTGCGCATAGAGCGAAGTAATGCTCGTGAAGTGTAGAGCTTCTTAAGGCCTAGTGCGATGATGATAGACATGGCAATGGGTAGGTTTGCGGGTATGGCTGCGACGATGATAGCTATGAGGGATTCTAGGGCATCATCGTACGACACTCCTCGAGCCAAGCTTAGGATAAGTACGACTACGCCACCACTCAATGCTATGAGCGTGAGTGTGCTAGTGAAACGTTCGATTTTACTCTGCAGTGTACTCTGTTGTTCGGCTTTTTTGACGATAGACGTGAGTAAACCATATTCGGTGTCGTTGCCTGTTGCGGTGATGATGTACTGCGCCGTACCGGTGAGTACGAACGTACCGAGATAGAGCATACTGCTTCGCTCTGGTAGTTCTGCGTCGCTATGAACAAGCTGCGCAGACTTGCCTACCGACGCGGCGTGGCCACTCAGTTGGCTTTCGTTAACCCGAAGTTGCTGCGCATGGAGTACTCGCCCATCTGCTGGAATCCTGTCTCCGGCTGCCAAAAGTACGATGTCTCCAGGCACAAGCTCCGCCGGATCAATATCTACCTCTATACCGTCTCGCCGCACCCGCGCACTTGCAGTTGCACTGCGCTCTATCGAGCGCAGTGTGCGTTCGTGGGTCAGGCTCTGGAAATAGTTGAGTGCGAGACTGACAGTCATAGTGAAAGTAATGAGCGCAGCTTCGACAAAATGCAATGACAGCACGCTCAGTAGTAATGTAAACGTGAGTATGAGCATGAAGATGTTTGCAAACGGCTCGCTCACTACTCTCCATAGGGAGCGACGTGCGAGGCGAATGGTGTTGCGGCCGTGTTGAGCCAGCCGTGCCTCGGCATAAATATGATGCAAGCCCTTTTCGGACGTCTCGAATTCTTTGAGCACATCTTCGGTCGCGTGTGCATGATATAGCATAAGCTCTATTATAGCAAAAATACGGCGCGCCGAGTGAGTGAAACTCTCTCAGAGCGCGCCGTTAGGAATAATTGCAAGTTGAAGTGGTGGTTAGCTAATGCGCACAAGTTGCAATTTGTTAGCTCGTAATCCGACATTCCATTCGACTGTTTCTGCGGCACTGCGGCCTACAAGACTTTGGCCGAGCGGGCTTTTGACAGAAATACGACCATCGCTTGGATTTGCCTCAAGACTGTCGACGAGTGTGTACCGGACAATACGGCCCTTTGTGTCAACTAGGTCTACAACGGAGCCTAGGGCAACCTTGAGCGCATCGCGCTTGCGTGGTAGCTGCTTGGCATTTTCCTGTTGTGAGCGTTTGTCGGCAAGCTCTGCTTTGAGTAGTTCAACGCGCGATAACGCTTCAATGCGCTCAAATCGCTCTTCTCGCGAATCTATGCGTTCTAATTCTCTGAGGTCATGTTCTGCGTGGTGGAGCGAATGCTCAAGGTTTGCGATTTGTTTCTTGAGCTCTTTCATGCCTTTTTTACTGAGATAAACAATTTTCTGTTCGGTAATCATGATAGTCTCCTTTTCGTTTTTGTAGCCATCCTGTAGGCTACTGGCGATAGTATGACAAAGATATCTGAGTGTTGGCTGAATAATACTGCTTATGTACAAAATATACAACAATTGCTACTGCGACAGGGGTAATCGTACAGTAAATTTGGTGAAAATACCTGGCTGGCTTGTCACTGTCAGCTCGCCGTGATGCAATTCTACGATTTTCTTTGCAAGAGGCAGTCCGAGACCATAGCCGAACTCAGCTTGCTGTGTGCGTGAACTGTCGCCTCTATAAAACCTCGTGAATATGTTTGGTAGCTGCTCTGCTTCGATACCGCGGCCCGTGTTGGTGACGCTGATCTCGACGGCACGAACCCGACGCTTGAGCGACACGGTAACCCTACTTTTTGGCGGACTGTATTTTAGCGCGTTGTCGAGTAGTACAACGGCCAGTTCGGTGATACTAGCCGGGTTGGCTTCTATGTCGGGAATTTTTTTGACAGCAGAGATATCTACTCTATCGCCTCTTTCTCCAAGCGAGCGTATCGCCACGTCGAGCGTTTCGGTGATATTGAACGTACGCCATTCGAGCGTGCTATGCTCTAGTTTAGCAAGCTTGAGGAGCGTATTTGAGAGTGAACTTAGTCTGTCGACTTCTTCGAGCGTGCTATGCATAACTTGCTTGTAGTCACTTTTTTTAGCGTGCGGATCTGAGAGCGCAACTTCTATTTCTGTCTTCATGACAGTGAGCGGTGTCCTGAGTTCGTGGCTAGCATCGCTAGTAAAACGAGCCTGTGCATCGTGTGCGGCTTCGATAGGTCCTAATGTGCGGCGCGCCCATACATAGCCGGCCACACTAGAGATACCAAGAAGCGCAACGTTTGCATATATCAACATTGTGACAATATTGTGTTTAGCTTCGGTAACCTGTCGGTCGCGTACGATCTGAAAGTCAAATCCATCTTGCTCAAGCAGTGTGGTACTTTGAGATAGCCTGGTTTCAATAACTTCGAATCTTGCGTAAAGCTCACCACTTGCAAAATTGTAGACAATCACGCTAAAAGTAACGCTCAGTAGCATGACTCCCAGCATATACCAGGTGGTCAGTTTGAGTGTGGCAGACCGAAACATATTCTGGACGTTTTGCATCAGTCGACCTCGAGTTTGTAGCCAACGCCGCGGACGGTTCTTAGATAGTGGACACCATGCGCGTCGTCTATTTTAGTGCGAAGATATTTTATATATACCTCGACGGTATTGGGTAAGATGTCTGCATCGAAATCCCACACGTGGCTGATGATTTGGTCTTTTGAAACAGGGCGACCAACCGAGCGCATGAGATACTCGAGGAGCGCGAGCTCTTTGACTGTGAGTGCAAGGGGTGTGCCGTCGAAAGACGCTTCGTGGAGTGAGGTGTTCAGTTGCAACTTGCCGGCAGTCAGTATGGTGTCTTGTTGCGCTACGGGCCGGCGGAGTAATGCGCGTACTCTTGCCTGCAGTTCTGCTATAGAAAAAGGTTTTGCGAGGTAATCGTCTGCTCCCGCATCTAATCCTTGGGTCTTTTGTTCTACGCTACCGAGTGCGGTGAGTAGCAATGTCGGTGTCATGATATGTTCTTTACGGAGTACTTTCAGTAATTCTACGCCGTCATACTCTCCGGGTAACAACCAATCTAAAATCAGCACATCGTAGGGCTCGGTGCTCGCCATTGCGTACCCAGCGTCGCTATCGTGTTCGACGTCAACTGCGTAGCCCTCGCCTCGCAGTGTGCGAGCCAGTGCATTGGCAATCTTTACTTCGTCTTCTACGATTAGTATGCGCACTTGTACACTACTTTCGTTTTAGTCTCAGTGTCTTGAGTGACAAGCGTCCGCTATATTCCATAGCGCCGTAGCGGAATAGTCGAACCGATAGCATGATGACTATTGTGCCGAGTATGATCAATGTACTGATGACAATAGCTGCATCGAGAACGCTAAGTGAGCCAAATGCGTTACGCAGCAACGCAGTGACGGGGGCCGTGTACGGGAAGAAAGTGAACGCTTGTACGACTGGCGCCGATGGATCGCTCAATATAAGCATGATTATATAAAACGGTACGAACATGACGAGTATAGCAAGACCAAAATACTGGCCAGCTTCTTTTGCTGTCGGCATGATCGCTCCCACAGCAATGAGTGTTCCGGTAAAGAGCATCATGCCACCTATCATTAGTAGGGCGCCAATTATCATTGCCGTAGGGTCAAATGTCAGTTGTGACAAAATATCAGCGTTTGGCAAATTGATCGATTCTGCCCCGAGCAGGAAATAGGCTGCGACCGCCGGCGACAGCATCACCACTGCCTGTACAATGCCCGCCATAAACGTAGCTAAGAGCTTTCCGACGATAAGTACTGTTGGGTTGAGCGTCGTCAAGATCATTTCTGTGACGCGGTTTTCTTTTTCTTCGACGGTGCTGTTGAGAAGGTTGTTACCGAGCATTGCTATGGTCAGGTAAAACAGGACCAAAAATAGTAACGGTGGTATGGCAGCAAACCAGCCAGCGGAGACCTCGCCATTTTCTTTGTAGGTAGTGCTCTCGGTCGATATCGTTCCCTGGGTGACAGCGATGAGCTCAGGGTTATCGATGGTGGCTGATGCGCTTATCTTGAGCATCTGTTCGGCTACAGCCGAGTACTTACCGTTATTGAAGAGCCCGTCATCTTTTCCGTATATCTCGACGCTTTCTTTGCTGAGATTTTTTGGATAGTAGAAAAATGCATCTATATCGCCAGAGCGTACGTCTTCAATCGCCGCTTCTTTGTTGGCTACTGACTTGGCTCTCAGATTCTCGGCCACCTGAGGTAATACGACGTCAGATTCGTCTTGATATACGATAGAGAATTTTTCTTTCGCCAATTGATCGCTCGTATCGCTCGAAGATTTGCTACTGTAGAAGACGATGCCAATAACGGCTGCGAATAGCAATGGGAACGAAAGTGTCGCTATCCAGAACGATGGTTTTTTGACTGTCCTCCAAAATTCAAACGAAACTACTGTACTAAGATTGTGTCGTGAAGCCATGATTATTCCTCCCCTCCTTGCAGTACTGCGTCTTCGCCGTATACATGCAAGAACACATCATCCATGTTCTTCTTCTTAAACTGCGCTAATACTTCTGGCACTGTGCCGTACGCGGCCTTGTTGCCATCTTTGAGTAGTATTAATCTGTCGCATAGTCGTTCGACTTCTGACATGTCGTGAGTGATGAGCATAATAGTTGCACCTTTCGCACGCTGTTGTTCGATGATATCCATGAGGAGGCGCCTATTTACAGGGTCAAATCCCTTAGTTGGTTCGTCAAGAATCAAAACTTTTGGATCGTTCATGATAGTGACACCGAGCTGAACCTTTTGCTGCTGTCCGCCTGAAAGTTTGTCGACTTTGCTTTTCGCTTTGTCGGCGAGCTGTACGCGCTCGAGGTATTTCATCGACCATTCGCGGGCCTCTTGCTTGCCAAGGCCTTTAAGTTGGCCGAAGTATGTCATGACATCAATTACAGATTCTTTTTTGTAGAGGCCGCGCTCTTCAGGCAAATAGCCGAGCATTTTGCCATCTTCTGGCGTAAACTCTTTGCCGTTGATATGGAGTGTGCCAAGGGTTGGTTGATATATGCCAAGTAGCGCACGCATAGTAGTGGTCTTGCCGCTGCCGTTACTGCCAAGGAAACCAAAGGTTTCCCCTTCTTTTACTTCAAACGATAAATTGTCGATGACTGTCTTGTCTCCGAACTTCATCGAAAACTGATCGATGGAAATAACTGGTTGAGCTGATTTTATCACGCATACCTCCTTATAGACCTTACTACTATACCGCAAAACCCACTGCTCTCGCAACTCAGCCTAGGTCGGTATGGTACTATATAACAGATGCAAAAAGCACTTACTTTTGAAATTATCGACCGATTAGACGGCGCGTTAGCACGCACTGGCTCTATTACGACGCCGCACGGTAAGATACATACTCCGGCATTTATACCTGTTGGCACGCAGGCTACGCTCAAGGCGTTAACTCCGGAGCAGCTGGCGGCGACAGGGGCTCAAGCATGCCTTGTTAATGCGTATCATCTGTTTCTCCGGCCTGGCCACGATACCATCGATAAAGCTGATGGCATACATAGCTTTATGAACTGGAGCGGCCCTACCTTTAGCGATAGCGGTGGCTTTCAGGTGATGAGCCTCGGCGTGGGATTTAAAAAAGTCATAGACATGACTGGTAACGGTGCCCCAAACATTACGCAAAAAAAGAAAAAGCTAGCAACTATAGATGACGACGGTGTGACGTTTAAATCGCACCTAGATGGTAGTATGCATCGGCTTGATCCAGAAACTTCTATGCAAATTCAACACGGTATCGGTGCTGATATTACATTCGCATTCGATGAGCTCACGACCCTGCACCATAGTTACGACTATCAGGTAGAGTCTCTAGACCGACGCACGCATCCTTGGGCTATTCGAAGCCTTGCTGAGCACACCCGTCTCAATGCTGCGCGCAGTCATCGGCCGCCTCAGGCACTTTTTGGTGTCGTCCAGGGTGCAAACCACGAAGATTTACGACGTAAATCTGCCAAATTTCTTGGAGAAATGGATTTCGATGGCTATGGACTTGGTGGTGCACTTGAAAAGTCTCGTATAGGTGAAATAACTCGCTGGATGAACGAAGAATTGCCCGAGAACAAGCCGCGTCATATGCTCGGCATATCAGAGCCAGACGACATTTTTGATTGTATCGAGAACGGCGCAGACACATTTGATTGTGTTTCTCCTGCGCGTGTTGGTAGAAATGGTGCTTTGTATACAAACGCTGGACGCGTAAATATTACGCGCGCCGAGTTTAAAGAAGATTTCCGGCCATTTGACGAGAACTGTGACTGCTATACGTGCAAACATTATACACGTGCGTATCTGCATCATTTATTTCGCACGTCTGAGCTACTTGGTAATACGCTCGCCACGATTCATAACGAACGATTTATTGTACGTCTTGTTGACACAATTCGGGCAAGTATCACAGACGGCACTTTCTTTGCCTACAAAGAGCAGTTTTTAGCCGAATACTATCAGCAATAAGTCTTAATCCTGCGCATATGTTGTGATATACTCATTACAAAAGAGGTGTCATGAAAGTACGTATAGAGATAGATACACATACATTTGTAAGATTTTGGTTAGTTATAGCCGGCCTTGCGTTGGCTGCGTTTGCTATATATAGCGCAAGGACCGCACTTGTCATCATCGGTGCGGCGCTATTTTTGGCGGTTGCGTTGCATAATCCCGTCACAAAATTAGTGAAATATTTACCGGGTAAAAGCCGTATTGTGAGTACGGCTATATCATTTACTGCCATCGTCGTATTTCTGGCTGGGTTTATTGGGCTCGTTGTACCCCCTGTTATAGAGCAGACGGCAAAAGTTGCCGATAGCGTGCCATATCTTGTCGACACCGCAAAGGGCCAATGGGGTCTCGCCGATGATATTATCGATCGTTATAACTTGCAGCCTCAGGTGGATCGTGCAGTCGAGAATATCAATCAAAATGCCAGTTCATGGGCTACCAATGCTGGTAAGACATTGATATCTAGCGTGAGTTCGTTGTTTAACTTCTTCGCAGCACTACTACTTATGCTGGTGTTGGCGTTTTTGATGCTTGTTGAAGGGCCAAACTGGCTGCGTCGTCTTTGGGGTGTGTACAAAGATGAAGAACGTATGAAATATCACCAGAAGCTACTGCATCGTATGCATTTAGTGGTAGCTGGCTATGTGACTGGCCAGCTAGCGGTGTCTGGCATAGGAGCATTGACTGCTGGCTTGGTGGTTTTTGCGCTGCATTTCATCTTCCCGAACATTCCGATGAATCTCGCACTACCTACCCTCGCCATTGCGTTTGTATTCTCACTTATTCCCATGTTTGGTGCAACGATTGCCGGTATCTTGATTACGATACTACTTGCTTTTAACGACGTAACGGCGGCGATTGTATTTGCAGCATTCTTCATCATCTACCAACAGATAGAAAACAATTTCATCTCCCCTACTATACAATCGAAAACAGTCGAGCTTTCTGCTCTCGCAGTGTTGGTTGCGGTGACCATAGGACTATACGTATTTGGTCTAGCCGGTGGTATTATCTCGATTCCTATTGCAGGATTCGTAAAGGTATTTGTTGAAGATCACTTTGAGCGCGCAAGGGCGTCACGCAAAAAATCACAAAAGCCACTGCACAAATTTGTTAAAAAGATCCAAGAAGAAGCGTAGCTTCTACTCTACGTATTCCCAGCTTGATGCTTCGGCGTTGTCTCGTACCTGAATACCATCGGCCAGCAGTGCGTCGCGTAACTCATCTGAACGTTTCCAGTCTTTGTCGTCGCGAGCTCTCCGTCGCTCAAGAATAGTTTGTTTCTGACTATCTGATATATCAGCTGTGGTTGCCATGAGGTTAAACCCTAGTACTGAATCGATTTTTTCGATAAACTCTATGAGCGCCAATCTGTCGATTGTAGCAGGTGACGCCACGAGTATGTTGCCGAGGACCTTGTCTATATGAGCAAGAGCTTCTGGTGTATTCATATTGTCGTTAAGCGTTTCAACGAGTGCACCTATGGCAGCGTACGATGGCGTACGCATGGTATCAGCCGCTGGCCTGAGTGTTTCGTGGATCTGATGACGCAGTACAGCTGCCCGGCGCCAGTTATGCAGTCTTCGCTTTGCAGCTTCGAGATTTTCGAACGTGAAGTTTCCTTCGGTTTGATAACTACTTTGTAATACAAACATTCGCAGGGCTTCGGGCGAGTAACCCTTTGCTTCTAAGTCGTCGAGCGTGTAGCCGTTGCCCAGACTCTTGCTGATTTTTGTACCGTCTACCTTTAAGTGATTGTTATGCAGCCAATAGTTGCTAAATCGTTCGCCTGTCGCCGCTTCGCTTTGTGCAATCTCGTTTGTGTGATGTACGGGTATATGATCGATGCCGCCGGTGTGAATGTCGAGCGTGTGTCCGAGTAAGTCCATGGCCATAGCGGAGCATTCAAGATGCCAGCCTGGAAAGCCTTTACGAGACTCTTTAGGCTCAGTTAGTAGGTTCTCGGGGGTGTGCCATTCCATATCGCGCGTTTCGCCTGGTGGCGTAAACTTCCATAACGCAAAATCACTAGCGTTTCGCTTTTCTTGGTTGAACTCAACTCGCGCACCAGCCTTTTGTGCATCGACATCAAGGTGCGCAAAATCTGCGTAGGTAGAAAACTTACTGGTATCAAAGTAAATCCCGTCGTCAATCTGGTAGGTGTAGCCTCGTTGCTGCAGTGTATGTACAAGCTCGAGTTGCTGAGGAATGTAATCGGTAGCTTTGGTGATGTATTCTGGCTTTTTCAAATTGAGGCGTTCCATGCCACGCAAAAAATCGTCGCCGTAGAATTTCGCGACGTCCCACGCGGTTTTGCCTTCACGACGTGCACCTTTTTCTAGTTTGTCTTCGCCGTCATCGGCGTCGCTCACCAGGTGACCAACGTCGGTAATATTCATAACGCGGTGAACGGTGTAATTATTTGCCTCAAGCAGACGAACTAGTACATCCCAGTAGATATACGCTGTCCAGTTGCCTACTGTAAGGTGGTCGTAAACGGTTGGTCCGCAGGTGTATAGCTTTACCGCACCTTCGTGCTGTGGAATAAATTTTTCGGTCGTGCGTGTGCGGGTATTATAAAACTGTAAACTGCTCATGTACTATATTGTATCAGACGAGAGCGCTTTGTCGGTGGCTTCTATGAGCTCCCTCACCACCTGATCTTGCGATTCATACACACGAAATCCTGCGGCATATTTGTGTCCGCCGCCGCCAAAATAGCCAGCGACACTTGCACTGATCGGTGTGTTGCTGCGAAGCTTCCCGGTAAGCTTACCGTCTGGGTAGGTTTTGAGCGCCACGGCTATTTCCACGCCAACCACAAGTCGCATTTCGTCGAGTACTAGCACGCTAGGGTTGTATGCGTCGCTATATTCCTGAATTTCATCAAATGGTATACGAACTAACGCAAGTTTACCATCGCAGTAATATTCGATGCGGCCTATGAGCCGACCTTTGTATTCGAGAATATTCTGCGGTTTTTTCATAAATTCACGACGGCGCTCTTCTATTTGTGAGACCTTGGCGCCGAGAGCGGTTAACTCGGCTGCAACGTGAAAAGATTCTGGCTGTACATTGGGGGTAGTGAGTCCAAGCGTGTCGGATTGCAGCGCAACCATCATACCTTCTGCGGCATCTGCATTAATGCTCCAGCCAGCTTCTTTTGCCAAATGATAGATCACTTGACTTGCCGCAGGCGCTTCCTCGATTAAGAGCGTGTGACTGAAGCTAAGGTTTGGCTCAGCCTCTGTGTGGTGGTCGATGACAAGTACATCATGTGTTTCGAGAAAATGGCGAACTCCGGTAGATTCAAGGACTTTCGTCATCAGCACATCTGCGGTAGTGTCAACTACGATAGCGAGATCGGTGGAAGCGTCGAACGTGGTTACAACCCGGTCCCAGCCCCGGATGTAGCGCATGTACTTAGGTATCTCAACAGGACAATACATTACAACTTCTTTGCCAAGGTCGCCTAATATTTCTTCGAGCGCCAGAGAGCTACCGAGGCTGTCTCCGTCTGGGTTTTCGGCTTGAATAACAATAATTTTTTTTGCGTGAGATATAAGTTGTATAGCTAATTCGAACATTATGTCTAATTGTAACAGAGGTAAGAGGTTTCTAAAACATTGACAAAAATAATAAAACTTGTTATTACAATTAATTATAACCTTATGGTCTGTAGATTGACATTGTCCAACCTGTTGAACACTGACACCGAAAGGCACTGCACATGAATATGAACAGCGTCAGGAACTACTATCGGATTAACCGGATCATCAACCGGCTCTTCAGCTCTGCGACAGTCTTTTTAGTACTCACGTACCTATTCGGTGTAATGCTCTTCGGAGCTGCCAGCGGAGCATTGCTGCTCGGAGACGAGCATCCTTGGATGTCGCGAGCCGCGGAGCTGATCTTGCTGATGTACGTAGTCTGTGGAGTCTCGACGATGATTTTGGCGCTCATGATTGAGCTTGCCAAGCTTGTTCGCAGACTTTGCGACGAGGAATCGAAGTTTCGTCGTCATCTCCTCAGGGAGTGGAAGGCTGAGCGAAAGCTGCGTCGACGCGTTGAACGCAAGTCTGCACGAGCAAGGGCGCAAATGCAGCGCTACAGCTAGTCAATCTACGACCCCTTACGTTAATTCGTGAGGGGTCGTTGACTTTCAGTTTGATTACAGAAGTCGTCGGCCCTCGAGCGCGTGGCTGAGGGTAATTTGATCTGCATACTCTAAATCAACACCTACAGGCAGGCCACGTGCGAGTCTGCTCATTTTTACAGATAGGCCATGCTGCTCAATTTGCCGCTGGAGAAAGAGCGCTGTTGACTCCCCTTCTACACTTGCATTGGTGGCGATAATAATCTCTTCCACCTCATCATCTTTGATACGGTGTAGTAGCTCTGGTATGTGCAGTTGCTCCGGGCCAACGCCATCTATCGGGCTGATTGCGCCGCCTAGTACGTGATAGGTGCCGTTGAACTGTCCTGTGCGCTCTAGCGCTATAATATCGAGTGGCTCTTCCACGACAGCAACAAGCTTTCTCTCGCGCGAAGGGTTGCTATATAGCGGCGATACGCTCTCGCTTGCATCGATGAGGGCGAACGTCTTAGGGCAGGACTTTACGCCAGTATGTAGCTGGGTGACGGCTTGTGCTAGCTTGCGGTTTGATGCATCGTTTGCACGAAGCAAGTGATACGCGTACCTCTCGGCGGTACGCGCACCAACACCTGGTAATTTGCCAAGCTCATCAATAACGGTCAAAAGGGCCTGAGGTAATAGCTGGGGCATGACTAGATTACATGCCTGGCAAGTTCATGCCGCCCATGAGAGGCTTCATCTTTTCTGCTGCCACTTCTTGGGCCTTTGCCATTCCATCCCGAATTGCTGCTTCAAGCCACGCTTCGAGTTCTTCAATGTCTTTTAGATCGACATACTCAGGATTAATGCTGATATTTTCAATCTTCAACTCGCCGTTGATAGTTACCTCTACTGCCGGGTCATCGTCGTCTCCGCCAGCTACAGCAACGATCTGCTGCTTCTTGAGTTCTTTTTGCGCTTTGCGCAGGTCGTTAATCATCTTCATTTGGTCAAACGCCATATCAGTATTCTCCTCCTCTGTATTACTTCCTATATAGTATACGCCATATCGCCTATCTTTTGTAGATATAGAGCCTGTCGGAATCTCTATGAAGCGCAGTGTCGGCTACAACGTATTCTGGTGTGCCGACGAGCTTTGATGCTGCTGATTTTGTGACAATTGCGCGCTGTCCTTCTTTGAGACGAATTTGCTGAGAAGCGGAATCAACGGTAGTAACTGAAGGGTTTAGATTGTTTGTGCTGAGGAAGATCCGATATATATCATCTTCACTACTATTCACTACAAGCGAAGAATCTGGTGATTTTTGTAATTCTTCTTTCACGAGCCGCAGATCGTCCCTCGAACGATTTGCTAATGGAGCATAATAATGAAATGCATAGAAGAATTGCACAGTGCTAGAAAGTATTATGCAGGCGAAGAGCGTGGTAACTGGTATGAGTGCAAATATGCGAGCGTACGGGTTGCGAGGAAATAATCTGTACCAATAGTTGAGTACGCAGCGCACCCCACTCGCCACTAACAGCGCGAATGGTACAACTAATAGATATACCGCCGATGGGTTAAATACGATAACAGCTGTAGTGAGTAAAAGCCAAGTGAACGTAATGTAGTAAAGTGCAGCGTGGCGCCACTTGTACATTTGGTAGCAGCCTATTATCACAAAGGCGAGACTACTTAGTCCAAATACAGGGGCCAACATGCCGGTAGATGCCGTTGACGATGAAGAGAAGTCGACAATTTGCATTGCAACTAGTGATAGGTTGGTAGTGATATCGAGCGAGAAACTATCGGAGCGGTACAATAGTTCCGAAGCAAGTGAGAGGCTTTGGTATGATGCGTATGCTACCACTGCCATGCTTATAAATATCAAGAGAGATGCTGTGGCTAATGCGCCATTAGACGTTTTGCGGATGAGGTACCGAGCGTGGGGGTGCAATAAGCTGCCGATAATGAGCGCAAGTATGACGTAGATACTAAACGGCGTAAACAGACTGAGTGCGCCTACGAACCCGGCTGCGCACACCGAACTGGGTTTGACACCTTGCCTATGAACACCGTACGTCAATGCAAGTAAAAGTATGACAGGCCAAAACACTGCCATGATGGCCGGCGTTGCAGTTGTGGCAAGCGAGATAAACAAAGAAGACACAATTATAATACCCGCGGTGATGATACTCGTGGTTTGCGAAAAGCGTCTCGCCAGCACAAATACCAACGCCACCGCAGATAGAAAGCCGATAATAACAGAAGGCAGCTTGGCGCTAAAACTACTCAGACCGAGCAATTCTATCGAAAATTTTTGAAGACCATGGTACGGCATATCTGTGACTAGAAAGCTCGATGGGTTACTGAGCTGTAGGCTGTCACTTTTTACCACGGAGCTATTTTCCATATCGGTGAGACCACCAGGGACGTATAGTGAAGCAAATGTTAAAACACCCAACACAAGCACTGCAAGAAAGCCATAGCCTATCCAGAATCGCAACCGATACAGTGTGTATTTTTTAACAGAATTTTTTGTCATAAACAGATTTTATTATACCCGCTAATCGTGATGTTTGTCGAGGGACATAAACCTCAGGCGCTCTGGGTGGAAGAACAGCTGGACTTTTCCTACAGGCCCATTACGATGTTTCGCTATAATCAGGTCAGTAATATTCTGCACATCAGGATTATCTGGCTCATAGTATCCGGGACGATAAATAAAGGACACAATGTCGGCATCTTGCTCGATACTTCCGGATTCACGTAGGTCTGATAGCTGTGGTATTGGTGGAGTTCGACTTTCGACGCTACGACTGAGCTGACTTAGTGCGATAACAGGGACATTGAGTTCTCGGGCGACCAGCTTAAGGCCACGTGATATCTCACTCACCTCTTGCACTCGGTTTCCGTCGTGACGGCCACTGCCTTGCATAAGCTGCAGGTAGTCGACGATGATCAGGCCTAGCTGCTGTTCATGTGCTATACGACGAGCTTTTGTGCGCATTTCTAGTACGCTGAGGCCTGGCTTGTCATCGATGTAGATAGGTGCTTCGGCCATTTCGCCCATCGCATCGCTGAGCTTAGAAAAGTCCTCGTCGCTGAGGTTTCCCGTGCGAATATTCCACGCGTCAACTCCAGATGCATCGGCTAGCATACGGTCCACCAGCTGCTCCTTGCTCATCTCTAGGCTGAAAAAAAGTACGGCTTTCTGTTCGATTGTTGCTACGTTGTAAGCAAGGTTTGTTACGAGAGTGGTTTTACCCATGGCTGGTCGTGCTGCCAAGATGATGAGATCGCTGCGCTGCAGACCAGCTGTCATATTGTCGAGGTCACGGTAACCTGTTTTGATGCCGCGAAGGGCTCCTTTATTACGATGAAGTTCTTCCATGCGGTCGAAACTTTCGGTTAGTACATTTTCTATACTCACCAAGTCTTGCTTGAGCGACTTATCGCTGACGCTAAAAAGTTCCGCTTCGGCTTTGCTAAGAAGCTCTTGCGTTTCGTACTCCTCGTCGTATCCAAGCTCGGTAATTTCGCTACTGGCATGAATAAGCCTTCGTCGTACCGCTTTTTGCGATACGAGATCTGCATACGCCTCGGCGTGCGCTGACGTAGGGACGTAGTTCGTGAGTTCCGACAGATATGCTGAGCCACCACTTGCCTCGAGTTGATCTTTGCGCTTTAACTCATCTGTTAATGTTAATAAGTCAACCGGTTTATGTCGTTCGTATAGCCGCATCATGGCGTCAAAAATCATTTCGTGCGGTTTTTCGTAAAAATCAACAGGTTTTACCGATTCAGATACATCTGGTAGTACTTCTTCGTCAATCAAAACAGCGCCGAGCAGGCTTTTTTCTGCATCGACGTTTTGCGGTGGTATGCGCGCGCTGATTTTTTTATTCGACATTGACCTCTTCTCCTCCCCCCATCATAGCAGCTACGCGCGCCGCCTGACTATCTTTGGGCGGTGCTGTCATGCCAAGCACTTCCACTTCTATGCCGCTACCGCATCCAACTGCTTCGAATATCTGTCCAAGTAGCGGACGGTATTTTGTGTCATCAAGCTTTGTTTTGTTAAACTTTCTACCAGCATATAGCACTACTTTGTCACTTTGTATGTCAGGGGTGCACTTTGATAGGATGGCATATAGTGCCGAATGATGCTCTTGGCTATAGTCGAGCACAGCTTGCCAGTTGAACTTTGACAGATCGGCAGGACTGGCAGGAGTAGCCGCTTGACTTGGCTCACTGGTAGTGTCGGGTAAAGCGGCCAGGGCTGCTGGTTTTGGCTGTGCGGGTGACATCTCGATGGATGCTGAGCGAGCGGGCGAAGTTTTCTGTCGCTTGACAGGTGTCGCGACGATAGCTTGCTTTCTTTCGACATGTGTAGCTTGCGCGGCATACTTGGGTTTATCTACTACCTGTGAAAGTAGAGTAACGAGCATTTTTGTTTCGGGGTGTGTAGATTTTGGAATTTCCATGAGGCCGCCAAGTACATGTACGAACTCGGGATGACTCGGGAGTAATAGTGTCAAGTCATGTAGTAGCTGCGATGAGAGTGTCGTTGCACTGACGCCACGTGCCTGAATAGTTTGTATAGCATGTATGATTGTCTGCGCGTCGCGATGTTCTAGTTGCGTAGTGAGTTCTGCTAATTCTTCGGAAGTCGCCAGTCCAAGTGAAACTTCTAGATCATTTGCGGTTAAGACTTCTCCTGTTTTTTGGATATGCTGCGCTTGATCAAGTAAGCTCACACTGTCTCGCAGGCTTCCTTCGCCTCGCCGTGCGATAACACGCAGGGCTGCTTCCTCTATGTGTATATTCTCGGTCTTCGCAATGTTACTGAGATGCGCGATAACAGCATCTTCGGGTATCACTCTGAAATGATACCGCTGCGTGCGACTGACTATAGTGTCAGGTAGTTTATCGAGGTCTGTTGTTGCGAGTATAAACACCACGTGAGCTGGTGGCTCCTCGAGGATCTTTAATAGCGCATTGAACGCTGGTTTTGATAGCATGTGCACTTCGTCTATGATATAGATCTTTTTGGCAGCTTGCGTCGGAGCAACGAGCGCTTTACTGCGTAGCTCTCGCACATCATCTACGCCATTGTTACTTGCTGCATCAATTTCAATGATATCAAGGTGCTCAGACTCATCGGTATATGGGAGTTTGTTAATTTCGTGTGCCAAGATACGTGCGATAGACGTCTTGCCTACTCCGCGCGGCCCTGTGAGTAAATAAGCGTGCGAAATGCTGTCGGCGTCGAGCGCACGTTTAAGTACATCGGTAACGTGACGTTGACCGACAATTTCATCGAGCGATTTGCTCCTGTACTTTCTATATAGCGCTTGCGCCATGCGGCTTCCTCATATCTTCTTCTATTGTAGCGCATATACCCTTGGTGTGGCTGATTGAATGTGAGAACTACAACTTTTCTTATATACAAAAATCACCAGCACACTTTGATACTGGTGATAGTCATGAAGACTCCGATATGTTTACAAGGCGGCTTCTACGGCTGCCCAGGTAGCATCTGGGTTGTCTTCGGGGATGATGATCGTGACTTGGTCCCCCATGCTTATACGGAAGTACGTAACGCTTGCGAGCAGAATACGGTACTCTTTTGCATTTGCTTCCACGTAATATGCGCCGTCATGCTGCACGAGTGTACCGATGATCTGTCGACGTGCTGCCGGGCCAATTTGCTTATAGACAAATCCGCCATCGTCGGTAATGGTAAGTTTTAACATGTCACCTTCGACTAGCTTAGACTTACTCGCGTAGTTTGCTGGTACTGGGTAGTTTTTCCCATCTGGACCAATCATGAGTTGGCCGTCAAAGACGCCCTCTACAACTTTACCCGTAACATCTTCTTGGCTGTTTCGCGGGGTGACAATAGTGTCATCTTCGCCCAGAATACTAATCAATAGCTCCTTCGCGGCGGCCAAGTTAGTCTCTGCATCTTGAATCAAGGATTTCAGTCGTTTGACTTGTTTTTCTGGTAGTTCAGACATATTTTTCTCGCAGTTCCTTGTCTGTGTTTTTATACTATCACCCCTATATATAGCGTAGCTGGGCGTATATTGTCAAGTTTCTCGATCATTTCCACAATCAAAACTGGGGTAGAGCCAATATCGTTGTGAATTTTGCTATTGCTCTTTGCTTTACTTGTATGTTAAGAGAATATCTACCTATGCATAGCCAATAAAATACCACCCGCAAATGCAAGTGGTATTTTTGTCCTTATCAAATCACGGCCGATGAGTGTAAACTAAACGAGTTCGACTGTTGCGCCAGCTTCTTCGAGCTGTTTCTTCGCAGCTTCTGCGTCGTCCTTAGAAACTTTCTCTTTGATTGCGCTTGGTGCGCCGTCAACGAGAGCCTTTGCTTCGCCAAGGCCGAGACCAGTGATCTCTTTAACAGCCTTGATAACAGCGACTTTCTGTGCACCAGCGTCTGCTAGTTGCACAGTAAATTCAGACTTAGCGTCTTCTTCAACTGCAGGACCTGCAGCTGGGCCTGCTACTGCTACAGCAGCGGCAGCTGGTTCGATTCCGTATTCATCTTTGAGTACGTTTTTGAGGTCGTTTACCTCGAGTACTGTGAGCTTTGTAAGCTCTTCAGCGAGTTTTTTAACATCAGCCATAATTGACTCCTTGTATAACTAAATTTAACTTGTTGCTTTGGCTTCTACGCCATCGAGTAGCGCATGAAGATTGCCAGAAAGTGCGTTCGTAACATCGTGCACTGGTGAAAGAAGTTGTGCAACAACTTGCGCCACCATTTGTTCGCGACTTGGCAGACTCGCAAGAGCCGTCACTTCGTCGACAGACAATGTTGTGCCGTCGTTGGCAAACGCACCAGCGAATGCAAGTGCAGGATGAGTTTTTGCAAAATCATTCAACACCTGCGCTGGCGCTACTTCGTCACTGTCGCACGTTGCGTATAGCAACTGACCGGTAAGTGCCGAAGTATCGGTTTCTTTATAGACATCGTTTTCAGACAATGCCACGCGCACAAGGCGGTTCTTGATCACACGGATCACGATGCCTTTTTCTCGTGCAGAGCGGCGAAGTTCTTGGAGATCAGCAACGCTGAGATCTTTGTACTTTGCAAACACTGTCATTTTCGATGTTGCGAGTAGTTCGCTAAAATCGGCAACCAAAGCTTGTTTTTTATCGCGTGTAATAGCCATAAAAATCCTTTCTTTGATTGTTTCTAAGTATCGGCCGGATTGTCAAAGGTCGGTAATGTGAGTTGCCGAGAAATAAAATAAGTCTCGGGTTCTCGCACTACCAAAGACTTACAAATGAATGAATGTTTGTTTCACTCCTCGGTAGCGGATTAAGCGTTGGTTGCCCTCGGCTGCTACTGTCTCTGGTAATGTCTATGAAAAGTATATAGAATCCGCGTAAAAATGTCAACAGTCTTCGCTGCTAAGCTTGATATAGTCAATGAAGTATGATATAGTAATACTATGAAACAACCCGGATTAGTTACCCCGGAAATTAGATACACGGTTCAAGACACCACAGGAACGGGCGAACGCGATCTATCCGAACAGTCGAACAACATCATGACGGCTCTTGATGCACCCATTGCTCGTGCGGGCGCATTTGACAGGACTGATAATCACTTCACTGCTACTCCGTTAGACTCGGATCAGCTGACAATTAGCGGCCTTTCGTTTGGCCGCGTCAATAGGATGTTTCTTGACTCTGTTATGGCCGGAGAGGAGCTTCAGGCGCTTTCTCCGGGTATACAGCAAGTTATTGGTGACGAAATCGCGCTTGTAGCTGAGCGGCGTATTGAAAAAAGTCGAACAAATATGAATATTCTTCGGCGAATACTAGAAGACCGCATCAACGTAGAAATAGAATACGGTACTGTTCCATCGACAATTGATACATCTACGCTAGAAGCTGTACTCGATCTAAGAGCCGGCACGGCAAACATAGGGCAACAAGTGGAGATGCTAAATCTGCTGCCAGAAATTGGCTCACTGGAGATTGCAAAGACGACGTGTCCGTGCGACCTCGGCCTCGCAAACGATAATGCACAGCACCTTCTGCGCGAGCTCGCGGCCCTGCAGACTGCACATCCTGATTGGAATATTGAGCTAGTGCCACCTGACGAATCTGAACACCGAATAGTAGAACAAAACGACACTCTTATATCCTCAAAATGGATCAGTGCAACAATCGGCCTAGGGTCAACGCGTTTTGATGTTGTCACAAAACAAAGTAATTTAATATTGCCGCTAGGCAAGGAGCCCGTTGCTCACCGCAATCCCAGGATGATTGGCGGGGTTTTGTACGACATTCAGCCGCTTACTATTATGCAGTATCTGCGTCCATCAAAACATCAGTAATCTACCGCTTCTAGGGATAGTAAGATTCTATGGTATTTGCTGTTCAATCCGACTCCATATGCGTCTCGTGACTTCTGGGATGGCTAGTATTTTATTATTCTCGTAACAATCGATACGAATGAACTCAAGCGGAAACTGCTCGCAAAGAGCTTCATATGCGCCGACTGCTCGCTCCAGGTGGCCTATGTCTGCTTCGTGAACATCTCTTTCTTTGTCTGTGTAATTTCGACTACCTTTTTTGTCAACCAACTTCTGAGCATGTATCGCAGGCACGATAAGTACTACATTGAGATCTGGCTTCGGGATTTTTAGGTGAGTAAACTCTATTTCGTGAAGCCACTGATAGTAACGCGATCTTTCGGCGGGGTCATGGATTTTCTGGCCTTGATGCGCCATGTTTGACCCTGTGAAACGGTTGGATAGTACTACTTTCCCTTCCGCTAAGTCTTTTGCGATTGACCGCGAAGCTTGAAACCTATCGAGTGAAAAAAATAATGACGGACCGTACGCGCCAAGCGTGTCTGCGTCGCCGTACTGACCGTTGAGGTACTCCTTTGCGAAATACGACGAAGATTGCGAGTACTGCGGAAAGTCATATAGCGCGATGTTGTGCCCGGTTTGCTGCAGTTTGTCGGCGATGAGCGCAAATTGTGTACCTTTGCCCGATCCGTCACTGCCTTCGATAACGATAAATTTCCCGCTCACTTACTTTATTCCGTCTGCAAGGCCCTTTATCGTCTCTGTCTTCTTACGCGTATCTTTATAGGCGCGTGGCAGCATGTCCTCGGGCTTCCAGGTGCGTATTAGCTCATCTAGGTCGCTGGTGTGCTGATACTTGCCACTCATGCCCCCGCGGCCATTGCTATAGTCTCCCTCGACTGGACCCGTTTTATGAAATATAAGCTGCCCAATACGCTCGCCGACCGGCAGTACAACCGACTCGTGCATGTTGAGATTATATATCTCAAGCGTAATGCGATTTATGTAGCCTGGATCAACCCAGCCAGCATCGAAACAGACAGCAACCCCATTGCGGCCCCAGCTGCTACGACTTTTAACTTCGCACGCACCACCGTGGGTGCGGATACCGACAAACTCGTGCGTATGAGCGAGAATTCTTTCACCAGGTTTTAGTACTATGATTGGGTGGTCTTCGGGTATATTTCTGAATAGCTCCAGTCCATATTTTTCACACCAATCCTTGTGAGGCATTGCTTCAAGTGGGCCCTTGAAGTATCGCATAACCTCATCTTGGTCGAACGGGTTGTAGATACCTTTTTTTTCCGATCGATATTCTTGCTTGTAAAAATAATGACCAAGCGTAAAGTCTAGACTTGCTTCGGACACATGTGCTTCGTTGAACGGTACACTCACGATTGCACCATTTTGAATAGCTGTTTTTATCTCAGTATTGCTGTATACACTCATAACTTTACTTGCGCTCTTATGAGCTGCTCCCTCACTTTTCTCTACCATCGATTGTAGCATATGGACGATCTTTGGTAAGATGATAAGATGAAATATATTCTCGTCGCCTACGATCAAAATCGTGCCATTGGCGCGCACGGCTCCCTGCCGTGGGCAGGTGTGATGAAAGCGGATATGCGTCGAGTGCGGGAGCTTACGACCGGTCATGCAATTATTATGGGCCGTAAGACATACGATTCGATAGGCCGAGCATTGCCGAACAGGCAGAATATCGTCGTAGCTCACCATCCATTCAGTGCTCCTGGCATTGAGGTCGTAGCTTCTCTTGAAGGGGCCTACGCGAAAATTTTGCCAGACCGCAACGCGGTTGTGTTTGGTGGATCTCAGATATATGAACTAGCGCTTGCATCGGTAGATAGAATACTGGCAACAGAAATACATACAATATTCGATGAAGGTGATGTGTTTTTTCCGATTCTCGATGGCTCATGGCAAGAGGTATCGCGCGAACACCATGACAGTGACGCAGAGAATGCGTATCCATTTGACTTTGTGGTCTACGAAAGACGCTAAGGCGAAGACGTAGTACTCCTATACGGCGATTTGTGCTTTGATCGGCGGGTGCGGGTTGTAATTTTCGAGCGTAAAATCGTCGTACGTAAAATCGTCGATATCTTTAATAGCTGGATTGATAGTCATAGTTGGGAGTGGTCGAGGTTCGCGTGAAAGTTGCTCGTCCACTTGGTTCATGTGGTTAAGGTATATGTGGGCATCGCCAAATGTATGGATAAACTCTCCGACTTTGAGTCCGGTAACCTGTGCGATCATCATAGTTAAAAGCGCATACGAAGCTATATTAAATGGTACGCCCAAGAAAAGGTCGGCGCTGCGCTGGTATAGCTGACACGATAATTTGCCGTCGATGACCATAAACTGAAACAGCGTGTGGCAAGATGGAGGCGCATGGTCGTGACTATCAATAAGTTCTTGTATCTCCCCGACATTCCAGCCAGAGACTATGATGCGACGCGAAGTCGGGTCGTGTTTGATGAGATTGATGGCATTTGCAATCTGATCGATATCTTCACCGCCCGGCCCCGTCCAGCGCCTCCATTGCTTACCATAGATAGGCCCGAGTTCACCCCATTTGAGCGTAAATTCATCATCGTTCTTGATATTTTGGACAAAGCGCTCCAGCTCGCGTGTCCATTCTTCTGAATAGCGCTCAATCTTATCACTCAAGCCCATATTTTCGAGGTATATCTGATACGCCCACTCATTCCATATCTTGACATCGTTTTGCACGAGATATTGAATATTTGTGGCTCCTTTGAGCATCCATAGCAACTCATGAACGACTGCTTTCATGTACAGCTTTTTTGTGGTGACTGCTGGAAATCCTTCACTAAGGTCGAACCGTAGCTGTCTGCCGAATACGCTTTTCGTGCCTGTTCCCGTACGGTCGCCTTTGACCGTACCATTTGCTTGTACATCTTGCAGCAAATCTAGATATTGTTTCATTGTTCCTCCGGATTGTTATCGTGAATGAAAATAGATACTATGCACTCGGATCGTTCTTGGTATGATGATTGAGTGCGTATAAGGCGCGACTCATTGTAATTTTCGTAGTGAGCACCAAATCTCCAAGCTCCTCGGCGTCGAACCATCGTAACTCTGGTGGTTTATCGGCTTCGGGGGTTAGTTCGTCGGTGTTGCTTATAAATATGTACGAAGAGTCGACATGGAAATGATTGCCACGACCTTCTCGGTGAATATCTACATCAAACGGCATAGTCTGTGTGGTGCCTTCTGTCTCATCACGCTCAAGCGCTATATTATCTTGGTAGGTGGGTAGATCCGTGAGATTCTGCTCACGTAAGCCAGTTTCAAGTTTCACTAGCCGTAGTAGTGCATCGAGCGGCGTTTCGTCGACACCGATGTGTGTACTAGGGCTTAACCATGTGTAATGTTGTTCATCTCGTCGCAGTAGTACTTTCTTGCCATGTACTATGACTGCACTGACAGTAGGATAATACTCGGCTGCACGCTGAGCGGGTGTTGTGTTTGCCATACTCCTCCTTATAGGTCGTTTCGCTCTATATAGTATGACACGGCTTGCGCTAAACAGAAACCCACGCGTGCTTGCGTGGGTTTTTGCAAAGGAGATCTTGCAACTATTAGTTGTTTGTTTCTACCTTTATTCCAGGACCCTGTGAAGTTGAGATGCTGACACTTTTAACATACGCACTTTTGATGCTTGAAGGCTTTTGGCTCGTCAAACTATCGAAGAATGCTTTTGCGTTATCTGCAAGCTTATCAGCGCCAAACGATACTTTACCGATGCTGAGGTGGACGATTGCTTGCTTGTCGACGCGGTATTCAACCTTACCAGCCTTCGCTTCAGTCACGGCTTTGGCAACGTCTGCTGCAACTGTTCCGCTCTTTGGATTTGGCATGAGGCCACGTGGACCAAGTAGTCGTGCGTACTTACCTAGCTTTGGCATGTACTGAGGAGTAGCCACGAGGATATCAAAGTTGAGTTCTTGCTTATCGAGCTGCTTGGCGAAATCATCATCTCCGACTACGTCTGCACCAGCTTTTTTGGCTGCGGCATGCTCAGACTCGGGTGCGAATACTGCGACGCGAATCTTTTTACCCGTACCGTGAGGAAGGCTTACGGTAGCGCGAACATTTTGGTCTGCTTGGCGAGGGTCAACACCAAGTCGTACGTGCACCTCGACAGATGCGTCGAATTTCGTAGGATTTGTTTCAGTAGCAAGTGACAATGCCTCTGCGAGAGTGTGTACTTTGTTTGCTTCGACTTTCTTAGCTACTTCTTGGTATTTTTTGCCCCGGCGTTCGATGCGCGGACGTGCAACAGGTACTGGACCTTTTTTCTTGTGCTCTTCGGCTTCAGGGTCTACAGGTGATGTGTCGCCAGCTTCTTTGCGAGCTTCTTTTTCAGCCTTTTCTTCAGCCTCTGCGATAGCTTTAGTGCTACGCTTGCCGGCTTTCGCTGGTGCGTCGTCTTTAACTTCGTGCTGCTCTGCCGATGCAATCGCTGCTTCTATCTCGGCGATTGTGTTTTTCTCAGTTACCTCGAGCTTTAGCTCGGCAGCTTTTTCTAGTAGTTCAGCTTTTTTAGCCATAACTATTGATCCTTTCTGTGGTGCAAGCGGCTTTTTATGGCCTCCCAGCATTGATATTACGAATATAACTATAGCAGAATTCCTGCTAATGTTCAACCACTGCAGTGGCGGTTAATGTTGAGCTAATCTAAAAACAGCCCATAGTAACTACAGGCTGTTTTTAATTTAGATCGTGCAATTTATTCTACGACTTCGACACCCATACTACGAGCTGTACCCGCGATGGTTTTAATGCGTCCTTCTTCGTCAATCGCGTTGAGCAAATCTTTCTTTGCTTCGGCAATTTCTGCGAGCTGAGCTCGAGTAATTGAGCCTACTTTTTCAGCATGCGGTTTGCCACTGCCTTTTTTGATGCCAATTTTTTCGCGAATTGCATCGTCAACAGGTTGACCAAGACTTTTCCACGCAAACGTACGATCTTCGAACACTTGCATGTGTACGATAACATCTTTGCCCATAAGGTCTTTGGTTGCATCGTTGAACGGGTTGATGAAATCCATCATGTTCAAGCCCCACTGACCCAGCGTTGAGCCAACAGGAGGTCCTGCGGTCGCGCGACCAGCCGGAATGCGTAGTTTGAGATTTCCAATAATTTTCTTTGCCATAGTATTTTTTCCTTCTTTTACTCTAGTAATACCAGAGTGCGTAACGAAATTAGTATACCAAAAATATTCCATTGTGGCAACCTGCGCTATACTGATAAACATGAGCAGGATTCACAAGCTTCCACCGGCGCGGGTTATGATCGTTAATTTCATTGGAGGCATGGGCTACTACGGTTTGCATTTCGCATGGGTACTTACGTTATTCTTACTTTCATTTTCCGTATTACAATACGTCGTACTTAATGGAGAAGCCGTGATGTACAATGCGAACCCAGTAAGCGGGCCGATAGTAGGTTCGACGGGCGCTACTGCCGAGTGGCTTGGTGTGGTGGTTTCTGTAGTTTCGTTCGCAGTGGTAGCCGTCTTCTTGACACTTCTCCCGTACTGGCTTGGCTATGTATCACGTGGTATACCTCGCTGGATTTTGCGACAAACAATCTGGAAGCCGACGCTCCAAAGCGTCCATCTCACCAAGCAGGCATGTGTGGCGATTGTCTTTTTCGCATCCTTGATCTCTCTGTACAGCCCGCAGTCTGCGCCGCTCACCAACGTTCCATTCCTTATTACACTCGGTGCGTGTGCGATAAGTTCACTCTCGTTTGTAGTGCAGTATAAAATAGCTGCGTTCATGAAACTTCACGAACGCAGCGTATATTAACGATATCTACTACTTGCGCTAAACTTTTTTGACTTGCAGCGCATCGAGCTCTACAGGAGTGTCGCGGCCGAACATACTGACCATGACTTTGAGCTTACCTTTTTGGTAATCGATCTCACTGATAGCGCCATCAAATCCCTTGAACGGACCATCAGTGATAGATACCACTTCTCCTTCTGAAAAATCGATCTGATGTTTTGGTTCTTCGACGCCCATTCGCTTTTTAATTTTGCGAATTTCAGAGTCGGAGACAGGCGTAGGGTCTGTGCCGCTGCCGACAAATCCTGTGACACCTGGCGTATTGCGCACAATATACCACGTCTCCTCTGTCAATTTCATTTCTACTAGTACATAACCTTGGAAGATTTTGCGATCAACAACTTTGCGCTTGCCGTTTTTGATCTCAATTTGCTTTTCTTTCGGCACCATGACGTCGAAGATTTTATCTGCCATGTCGACTGCATTGATGCGCTGACGAATGCTCTCTGACACCTTATCTTCGTAGCCACTATATGTGTGTATTGCGTACCATTGTTTGGTTGAATCGTATCGTTTTCGTACCATTATCGTTTACCCTTCTACTAGAAAATCAAATAAATATTTAAACACTGCATCGAGTAATATCACGAGCACGAAGAAGAATACCGAATACACGATGACTGCCATGGTGAGACCCCAGGTAGCTTTTCGGTCTGGCCAGCGAACTTGTCGCAGTTCTCGCCACGCGCCAATAAAATAGTTATCGCGTTGCTTTTTCTGCTTTTGCGGTTTTGCTGCTGCCAGTTTCGGCGCATCTTTTTTCACAGATTTTTTCTTTTCATCGGTTTTTGCAACGACACGTGTCGTCACTTTTGTAGTCGATGACTTCTTCTTGTCTGCCAACGCATTTCTCCCAAAATTAAAAGCCTGCTTGCTGCAGACTGTCAAGACTAGTATAGCGCCGAACAATAACTGAGTCAAGCCATGCTACAATCGTAAGCATGATAACTCTCAGCGTTTCAGTGCTTTGTGCACTTGTTGCCGCGGGCGAGATAGCCACGCTTGTGCGCCTACGCCTACTGATGGCTCGCTTTCAAAAGCGGCAAATGATAAGTGCGCCGTCGATGTTGCGCGACATGCCAAGTGTAAGCGTCTGTATACCTGCACGTAATGAGCGTCATGCAATGACAAGGTGTCTTGAAGCAGTGTTGTCGAGTACGTATCCAAAACTTGAAATTATAGTATTGGACGACGAGTCTGTCGACAACACCTCAAATCTCATTCGGGCATTCGCGCATGATGGCGTAAGATTTATTGCAGGTTCAACTCCACCGAGTGGATGGCTCGGTAAGAACTTTGCGCTTCAATCCCTCGCAGCGCAGGCTAGCGGCACATATGTGCTTTTTCTTGATGTCGATACGATTATTTCCCCGTACTCTATCAGTCAAATGGTTGCCTACGCAGAAGCCGAGCAGTCATCGATGATATCGGTATTGCCACAGCGCAGTGACCTTTGGCGGGCCAGCGTACTACTCGCACCGCTGCGCTACTACTGGCACATAGTGTTTCATCGTACAAGCAGGCCGGTTGTCACGAGCAACGCGTGGATGGTGCGCCGCAAGAAGCTGCTTGCTGACTTCGAAGGTTTCAAGACCATACGAACAGATGTAGAGCCCGAAGTGACGATTGCTGCGCACTATTATGCCGGCGGTGATTATAAATTCCTTACGAGTACTCATTTGCTGGGGGTGACGTATGAGAAAAAGATGAGTTCTCAGATAGAGACGGCAATTCGCCTACGATACCCGTCGCTTAGTCGGTCCATAGTGCGTTCAATCGGAGCGTCTCTATTGAAAAGTACGGCGGCACTTAGTCCGCTGTTAGCTTTGTGCTATCTGCCGTCTGGCGTATTGCTAGCTGTTGTGCTGTATGCGCTTGGCTCTATGAGTTATTTGATGTACCTGCAGTTTGTTTGGAAAAAAGGCGCGCTACTTGGCATGTGGTTGTGGCCGCTGGTATTGCTTGGTGATGCATGGCTCACATTGGTCAGTATGATCCGTTACGAAACACACACGGTCACCTGGAAGGGCCGTTCAATTACTTCGCTGGATCAGCAGGGGTAGCAGATGCGAGTTCGATACTAAATGTCGACCCATGGTTGAGGCGACTCTTAAGCTCAATGTGTGTATCGAGCTTGCGGGCAAGCTTCATGGCTACGTAGAGGCCTAGACCAGTGCCCCGTGTTTCTCTAGTGCGGTAATCTTCGCTGCGATAGAACTTGTCGAATACCTTTTCTCTATCTGCCTTGCTAATGCCTATGCCAGTATCAACGACCGAGATATTCACTACACCCTTCGCTTTGGTGGCTTTGATTTTGACACTGCCTTCTTTTGTGTACTTAATAGCATTTGTGATGAAGTTTTGCAGGAGCTCTGTAAGGTACAGACGGCTTACGTTAACGTGACCAAGTTGATGAGGAATGTCTAAATCAAGCGCTATCTTGGCGTGGTGGGCACTTGGAGAATACTCTGTGTAAAGCCCGGTCAGGAGTTCATTCAGGTCAATTAATTCAGAGCCATCAGCAACACCTCGCTCTGCGCGCGAGAGTGTGCTTAGATCATTTACCATTTTTGATAAAAAGACGATCTGTTCGTGTGCAGCTTGTAAAGATGGTCGTATGCGTGCCGGTGATGCGAGGCCTTTGTCGTACATGACATCGATATTGCTGAGCGTACCTTCGGCAATCGTAAGCGGTGTTCTCAGTTCGTGACTCACCACGCTGATGAATTCGTCTCGCTCCTCGTCAAGATTCTTTTGTTTGGTAATGTCTCGTAAAATCAGCATGAACCCTTGATCTATATCTAGTCGGCTATGTCGCTTGCCCACTCGAATTGGAGTCACAGACACTTCAAGGCGCACTACTTCGTCGGCGTAGTGGTAGTATATATCGTCGTATACATGAGTATATTTGTTGCGCTTCATAAGGGAGAAAATATGCATTCGCTTGCCATGTTCATCACGGGTCTTAAAGACTTCATCTATGTGGTGTCCATTGAGAGAACCGTTTGTGTCAAGTATGCCGAGCGCAGCAGCATTATACATGCGCACAATACCGTGGCTGTCGACGCTTAGTACTCCCTGCGCAAGGTTGTTCATGAGGGTCGATACGCGGTAGCGTTCTAGTTCGGCTTGCGCCTTGCTCTTTTCGAGGACTGCCTGCCTGGCGCTCTGTAAGCGCATGAGTGCGGACGCAACGAGAGTGATTGATATCAGGGCGAGCACAACAATGATAATGTCAGCAGTTTGCGGCAGCCTCAGTTCTATCGTTCTATAGATATCCAAGATAATGCCGAGGATTAAAATAGTGGCACTGAGTAACAGCCCTTTGGTTTTGTAGACTCGATAGGCCTCGTAGAGCAACAGTATCAAGGCGAGACTGAGTAGCGAGCCAAATCCTATAGAAGTAAGAATTAACCCTATGGCGACCAACTCTAGACCGATAGTTCGCGCCAGTAATACGCCCCTCGTGTCGTTGCGTGAGATTACACTATAGAGCGAAAGTAGAGCTCCGCAGGCAGCGAGCAAGTAAAATATACTATCTCCCATATATTTTGCTTGGGGTAATACCTCGACCATCACTAAATAGCCTTGGAAAATAAATAGCAGGGTGAATACCACACAGGCGACACGTAGCCACATGCCGGTGCGTAGTACGTGTTTGTTAGGGTGCTTCCTGCTCATAGTTGCTCTTAGTATACCCTACTTAGCGTAAGCGTTTCAAATTGTAGGATTGTATTGCTTGAGCGTGCGTCTGTGCGCTTTGTAGTCGGGGTCTTCTGCCTCAACAAGATGCCAAAAATCCTGGCTATGATTCATTTGCTTTGTGTGGCAAAGTTCATGTACTAGCACATAATCTATCAATTGAAATGGTAACTGCATGAGTGCAATATTGAGGCTAATCGTACCGTTTGAGCTGCAGCTCCCCCATCTTGTACTTGCATGAGAGAAGCGAACCTTTTCGTAGTGGCAATCAGCGCTACGTGCGAGCGTAGCAAGCCTTCTTGGTAAATAATGTTTGGCTTCAACACGCAGTGCGGCCTGCATTGCGCTTCGTATTTCCGTTTGAACTGCCATGTCGTTTACAGTAAGCTCGTTTGGTAGCGACAGCATTATTTTTAAGTCTTGACGTTTCACCTGTAATTTTCCACCCGGCGTGACTATCAGAGAGTGGCTCTTGCCGATGCGCATGCCGTCTTCGTAGTGAACTTTGGGCGCCTGGGTGTGTAGCATGCCGCGAATGTCTTCGCGCGACGTATTGATAAGTTTTTTGAGACTTCGGCTAGTAGCGAACACTGGCATCGATGCCCGTAAGCTACCATCTGGCGCAACCGACAGCCGTATATGACGAGAGCGATGGCTAGTGCGAATGGTTATTTCACCAAATTCTTCATCGATGAGACTGGCCATGTGTATCAGGGTCTATGATATTTTAATAGAATTACCTTTGATAGTTCTGCGGTCGGGCACCTGCAGCTGGACGTCGGCGGGTCGATTTGGCTGTGCCAGGCGCCGCAACACAGTCCGTGCTTGCGAGGCAAATGTGTGCTTGCCGCTGATGACGACTGCCTTCTCGCTCTCTCCTGGTGCAGTAAATCTGCGGACAAGGTGATCGTAGCGATCTTCTGGCAAGATAAGCTCTTTTGCGCGGTTAACGCGACTTGGCTTAGATCGGAAGAGCGTCGTGTAGCAAGCTTAGCGAGGTTTTGTCTATCGACTTTGGCTTCGGTACCGCCTTCAACAATAAATGTTTTTTTGGTTTTCAGGAGTTCGCTTATTTGTAGCCACGACAGATACTCTACTACATGCTGTTCTTCAGGGGAATATGTAGGTGGTGTGGCAATTGCTGCACGTAATTTGTCTGACTCAACAAAAGGTGCACTGAACATGTCAGCAAATTTACTTGCAAAGTATGTTTTACCTGCCCCTGGCGTGCCGATAATAAAGACTACATGAGGTGTCGACAAGCTTAATGATTTCATACAGATAAGTATAGCAGATTGTGGCGTATCGTGCGAAGACAGGGTGCGGTAGATAATTTACATTTTACCGCTTGCTTGATATAGTTATACGAGTTAAAGGGGTATAGCTCAGTTGGCTAGAGCACAGGTCTCCAAAACCTGGTGTCGCGGGTTCGAGTCCCTCTACCCCTGCCATAGAAAAATGACCATCGTGTGATGGTCATTTTTCTATAGACGAGCAAACATACTGGGCAGTAAACACGGTAACTATCCTATGCCTCGATGCACGAGCGAGTTGTCTCTATATCACAAATGATATACAATCGTACGCAGTCTATGCGTATCAAAAAACGCCGTTCTCAACAAGATTCACTGGAGTCTGTCGGTCATGGGCCAGCTATCGAGCCCTACCCTGTAGCGCAAGATGAGCCGCTAACTCACGAAATCCTTCACTATCATCGAGCTCACGAACCTAGGTTCAACAAGGCGCTACGTTCTATAGGCATGTCGGCCATTGCGGCAACGGCTATAGGTATAGGGCATGTGTACGAAGATGTTCACTCGGGGATTGAGGCCGGAAAAGCTGCTGTGCGTGACGATCGCGCGAGCATACACGAGGTATACGGCAGCGACAACGAAAGTGCGCTATATTCACATCATGCAACTTTCGTGCTAACTGGCCTCGGCACGAAGAACCCCACCGAGACAGCGGAAACCTTGCGCTCGCACCAAGATGTCGGTAGCGTGTATGCGCTTGAATACAGCAATAAAGATCTCGATACTGCCGATATGGCGCAGCAAATAGTTGACCAGGCGGAGCAAGACGACTTGCGATATATATCGCTAGATGGATATAGCGCGGGAGGTCCGATTGCACTTGATATCGCAACTCACATATACCAACACGAACCAGAATTGCACATAGTGTCTATCGTACTCAACAGCTCGCCTATAGGAGAAGGGAGTCTTACGCAAAGAAGTAGCGAGGGTATCGACATCATGAACGCACTTCTATCGGTGCATGAAGACTTTGTGTACTATGAGCGCGGCAGATTGATAACCGAAGTGATAGCGCGGAGCGACCGCTACATGACCGCGCTCGAAATAGTAGATCACCAGGGCTTTAGGTTGTACGATATCTCCACCTTCTCTATAAATGGCGTTAAGTATCTTTTCGACCTAGAAAATCTGCAAAAAGAAGTGAAGGATGTCAGTGCTAAACTCGATGAACCCGATACGGCAAGCGGTAGTTTAATTAAACATCAGGCGGATTTCATCGTCACTACAGATTACCGCCGCAATTTAGAGATACTGAGCGAACTGCGGCCAGGTGATATTGCACTGCCAGTTATCGTGTATACACGTGCCCAGCATGCTGACAATGATCGGGTGGTAGATATAGACGCAAGTGAAAAAAATTTCATCGATGCTGTCGAGCAATACGGCAACCCGTATGCTGTGATTGACGGACCTGTGCGCCATGCTAACCCCGGCGAGCTGCCATCTGAATACGCCGCAATGATTCGTGAGCGTATACAGCCTCGGGTTATCGGTACGCTAGTGTTCTATGCGCTGCGTCAATCTGCAGGGGATAGCAAGGTCGATACGCGAGCGCGCAACAATGCGAGCAGTGAGGACGATTTCCCTCTCGTGTCGCGGCCGGAAAACTAGCCTTCTATCTTGATGAGACTCTCGACAAACGGGTAAATAGACATGCCTCGAATCGGTTCACGATCTCCGATAAACGTTGTTGGAGTGCTATAGACATTCACGCTGTATGCGGCTTGATCTGCTTGTGTGATCTTTTCTTGATAGCGATTGGCGTCGAGACAAGATGAAAGTTGTGTTTCGTCGAGGCCAACTATCTCGGATATCTCTGCCGCGGGGAAATCGATAAAGAATGTTGCAGCGTTGATCTGCATGGTTTGGTTATTTTTACGCGTAAGTGCATCGTAGACAAAATCAGTTGTCTGCCAGTATTTATTCTGTTCGTTCCCACACATCAATAGTTCGGTTAGTGACGCAGACTGCTCGGTGACGATGCTGAGCGGACGGATCTCCAGCTGCAAGGCATCTGTCTTGACGTAGTTGTCATAGACTTGCTTGAGTGTTTCTTCATGGTATTCTGCACACTTGTCGCAGACTGGGTCGGTATAGACTACCATTTTTTGCGGCGCGTCGTTCGAGCCAAGCTTGACACTAAGTGCGGCTGTGTCCGGTAGCTTAGTTTTTTCTTGCTCCTGTTTAATGACATTAAAGTACGTCACTGTTGCTATGACGGCTAGTATGACAATGCCTGCAACGGCCAGAATAACTTTTTCTTGATGTAGCTGGACGGATTTTGATAATGACATATTGCCTTCATTATATCAGGTTTATTACGGCTATGCTTTCTGTTATGATCAATGAATGAGCGAGGCCAACATAGTATGCATACAGTAATTATCGGCGGGGGCTTCGCCGGTATCAAGACAGCACTTGAGCTTAGCCGGTACCAGGCAGGCAAAATAACGCTTATATCTGAGCGCCCTTATTTTCTTCATCACGCATCTCTCTATTCTACTGCTACCGGACACGACCCACGTGAGTCCATGATTCCACTCGATGAGATATTTGCCGCCCATCCAGAAGTCACTGTCGTCCACGACACACTAAAGTCGCTCGACCCAGAACGCAATCTAGCTGTTTGTCGGAGTAAGGATTATCACTACGACAATCTCGTGATGGCTCTCGGTTCCGAGATAGACTACGGTGGCATTAAGCACGCAGCAGATCACACGTACAGCGTGCGCAATATGGAACAAATCACCCGCTTTCACGACCATCTACACGAAACGCTCGCACGCGACCATCATGTAGACCGCAATTATGTCATTGTCGGAGGCGGTCTGACAGGAGTTGAACTAGCCGGTGCACTCAAGCAGTATATAGAGCAACTTGCCGCGCTGTATGTGGCAAAAAAAGCTAAAGTTCGTATTACGTTAGTGGAATCTGAGTCAAGACTACTCCCGAATGCTTCCTTGCAAGCAAGCTATCATGTCGAGCGTAGACTTGCTTCTCTCGGCGTGAGCATCTTGAAAAACTGCTCAGTACACGCGCTAGACTCGGAGCAGATCACCGTAGGTAATAAAAAAATACCCACCGAAACAGTTATATGGACGACTGGCGTGCGCAACAACGTGTTTTATGCTAAGCACCCTCAGTATTTCGATGTAAGTGCTTCAGGTCATGTGCAGGTTAATCCGTATTTAGAAGCATATCGCAATATCTATGTACTTGGCGATAATGTTGCTATACGTGGCTCTGGCCAGGTGAAAGGGGCGTACGGCATGGCGGTATTCCTTGCAGACCACCTGGTGCGTAAAGCTACGACGAATTCCTATGTGCCATATCGCGCGAAGCACTCCCCGCTTACTGTGCCTGTCGGTGACGATTGGGCGTACGCCGAGTATATGGGCGTGTACGTAACAGGCTGGTTGGGAAAACTTATTCACGAGCGCCATATGTATGATGGATATCGCCAAATTATGTCTAAGGCTATGGCAGATGCAGCTGTTGCCTCCCATACAACAAAAATCGATAATTTGTAGGTTGCGAAAACCATAACCGCTGTCGTACAATAGAGACAAACGTGGTAAAAAAGGATGGTAAGCGGGTAGTGATCGCTGTACACACATTATGAATATATTGATGCTCGGGTGGGAGCTTCCACCACACAACAGCGGCGGTTTGGGTGTAGCGTGCTACCACCTATCGAAGTCACTTGCCATTCAGGGTGCGAAAATTGATTTTATTGTCCCTTATACCGCCGAACATCCCGATATCGACTTCATGAAAATTCATGCCGTCACCGCTATGACACCAGACGAGCGCAACGGTCTGGGCGTGTACGACAGTAGCAAAGCAGTCACCTCCAGGGAATTACCAGATATACCTGGCGGGTCAAAAAATATACGCGACCTTCAACGTAACTATGTATCTTATATAGAAAATTTCATTATACATAACGATGTTGATGTGGTGCACGCTCACGACTGGCTGACAATGGAAGCGGGTGTTCGTGCAAAAGAACTAACAGGCGTACCCCTTATCGTGCACGTACATGCCACAGAATTTGATCGTTCCGGTGAGTTTAGCGGCAATCCTATAGTTCATGAAATAGAACAAACTGCCCTATTAATGGCAGATAGAATCTTTGCCGTGAGCAGTATTACAAAAAGTATCATTGTCCACCGCTACGGTATACCAGCCGACAAAGTTGAGGTTGTGTATAACGGTTTCGACCCTGCCTCATTCGATGATACATATAATTACGATGCACTTACCTATCGCTACCTAGAAAGTTTGAAGGAAGAAGGCTACACTGTTGTGGCTACGATCACTCGTTTCACGGTTCAAAAAGGTTTATCACATCTGATGCATGCAGCAGCAAAAGTACTCGACCAATACGATAAAGTAGTGTTTCTTTTCGCAGGTGACGGTGAGCAGCGTGATGAGCTCGTCCACCTCGCGGCACACCTTGGCATAAGCGATAAAGTACTCTTCACCGGATTTGTGCGCGGTAAGAAGTGGCGAGATGCGTACTCTGTTGCAGACGTATTCGTTATGAGTTCTGTGAGCGAGCCGTTTGGATTGACTGCGCTCGAAGCTGCACATCATGACAATGCGCTTGTTATTAGCAAACAGTCTGGTGTAGGCGAAGTGCTAAATAGTATCTTCAGGTTCGACTATTGGGATACAGACCTACTGGCGGATCAGATAATCGGCCTCGCAACGTCACCAGCTATGTTACGAGCGATGAAGCGCAACGTGCAAGATGAGTATGCCAATCTGTCTTGGAACGATATCGCCGAACAGTGTATGACACACTATAGCTTGACATCAAATAAGGTAGCCGCATGAACAATAAATCAATAGTACTGTATTTTCAGTTGCATCAGCCGTACCGGGTGAAGCGCTATACCATTTTTGATACAGCGCATGACCACGTCTATTTTAACGATGAGGGAGAGTCCGACAAAAATAATAAAGCAGTATTTGAGCGTGTTGCCGAAAAATCATATCGTCCCATGACGGAACTGCTTGAGAAGTTGATGTATGAACAACCAGACTTTCGATTCTCGCTTAGCATTACTGGAGTATTTCTCGAGCAAGCCGCGCAGTGGGCTCCAGATATTATTGAGTCTGTGCAACGCATGGTCGCGTCGGGTCGTGTTGAACTTCTTTCGGAAACGTACCATCATTCGCTCGCATTTTTTCATAGTAAAAGCGAATTTGAGACGCAAGTCGCACTTCATAGAGAGGCTATCTTTAAGACGTTTGGTGTTATACCTCTTGTTTTTCGCAACACAGAGCTTGCGTACAACGACGAATTAGCAAGTTGGGCTGCGGGTCGTGGATATAAAACAATCTTGGCAGAAGGATGGGATACTGCTCTTGATTGGAGGAGCCCGAACCATGTATATAGAGCGGCCGGTAGCGATACACTTGCCCTTATGCTCAAGAACTATCGACTGAGTGATGATCTGGCGTTTCGCTTCAGCGACCAAAGATGGGCTGAGTGGCCACTTACAGCTGGCAAGTATATAGACTGGCTGCATTCATCAGATGATTCCGGGTCAATCATTAATCTGTTTATGGATTTTGAAACTTTTGGAGAACACCAATGGGAATCAACTGGCATATTCCAGTTCTTTGCCGACTTTGTCAAAGAGTGGAGCGTTTCGCACGGCGCGTTCTCGACCATATCTCAGGCAGTAGAGGCTCATGAGCCTGTCGACACAGTCAGTATGCCACAGACAATTACGTGGGCAGACGCAGAGCGCGACCTAAGCGCATGGAATGGTAACGAGCTTCAGAAGGAAGCATTGCGGCATGTCTATGATCTTGAGCATGAAATTATTCAAACCGAAGATGCCGATTTGATCGCAGATTGGCGCAAATTGCTCACGTCCGATCATTTCTATTACATGGCAACAAAATGGCATGAAGACGGCAATATTCATGCATATTTTAGTCCGTACGATTCTCCGTACGATGCGTTCTTATCGTACATGAACGTCATACGAGATATCCGCTGGCGTGTAATGCAGCATCGAAAAGGATTGTAGCAATGGCTCGGCCAATCGTCCTTAGTAACGGAGAGCTTCACGTGGGTATTAATAATTTTGGCCTTGTCCACGATTTCTATTACCCGTATGTAGGTCTAGAGAACCATTCTGCAGGCAAAGATCTGCGACACCATGTAGGTGTGTGGGTCGATGGCGAGCTTAGCTGGCTTGATAACAATGCCGAGGATTGGCAGACGAGCTTTTCCTATCCACATAAAGGCCTCGTAGGTCACATCACCGCAGTAAACCAGCGCCTAGGAGTTGTCATAGAGTTTGATGATGCTGTGGACGCACATATGAACGCATTTTTACGCAATATTCATGTAGTTAACTCTGTGGACACGCCTCGAGAGATTCGCCTCTTCACGCACCAGGCTTTCGCTATAGGTGACTCGAGGAGCAACACAGATACAGCGCAATATCTGCCAGACAGTAACGCTATCATGCATTACCGTGGTAAGCGTGTGTTTGTCGTGTCAGGTATGTTCGACGATATGCCGTTCGACCAGCATGCCGTTGGCATATTCGGCATCGAAGGCAAAGAGGGTACTTGGCGCGATGCCGAAGATGGCGAGCTATGTATGAGCAACGTCGAACATGGACGAGTTGATAGTGCGCTGCGATTTACGTTGCAGCTAGAGCCTCACGGTTCTGGACGGGTGCACTACTGGATTGCTGCAGGCACTTCTATGCGAGATGCCTTGCAGGTTAACAAATCTATTCAAGAAAAAGGCGTCGATCATTACATGCATAGTACATTGGACTGGTGGCATAAGTGGCTCGAGCCTGCGCACCAGGTGACAGACCGCATGGAGGTCAAGTACCGCGACGATTTCTTGCACAGCTTAATGATTATCAAATCTCAAATTGATAAGCGTGGTGCAGTGATGGCAAGCACAGATTCCGGCATGCTCAATTATTGGAGAGATGCTTATGCGTACTGTTGGCCACGAGACGGTGCGTATGTACTGTGGCCGCTTATCAGGCTCGGCTATACAGAGGAGCCTCTGCGATTCTTCGAATTCTGCCGACGAGTGCAGCATCCTTCAGGATATCTAATGCATAAATTCCGTGCCGACGGAGCTCTTGGTTCGAGCTGGCATCCATATGTACACGGCGACATTGTTGCGCCGCCTATTCAAGAAGACGAAACAGCGCTCGTACTATTTGTCTTCGCGCAGTATTACGGCATGCACAAAGACGAAAAACTACTAGAAGATTTTTACGCGTCCATGGTGAAACCAATGGCTATGTTTATGGCTGATTTTATCGACTCTTCTACAGGACTACCTAGACCTTCGTACGACCTGTGGGAAGAAGTGTTTCTCACTACTACGTACACTACTTCTGTGGTCTACGCGGCGTTACTTGCGGCGGGCGACCTTGCAGAAGCGGCTGGCGACGCAGACAATGCCGTAGCATGGCGTCTTGCGGCCGATGATATATACGAAGCTGCGCACAAGCATCTCTACAATAAAAGTCGCAAATCATTTTACAAAGGTATTTTAGCCGATGGACGCAGTATCACGTACGATGAGCGCATAGATGCCTCAAGCGTATTCGGCGCGTTTATGTTTGGGCTGTTTCCAGCAAAAGAAACTGAGCTGCAGAGTGCCCTGCAATCCCTGCTAGATGCTTTTCCTACGCACGAAGGAAGCTATGGATTGCCACGGTATGAGGGTGATAATTATTTGCGAAACGAACACTCCGGCCAGGGGAATTCATGGTTTATCTCATCTTTATGGCTCGCGCAGTACTGTGTAGAAGCGGGAGATGACCAGACGGCGCATAAGATCCTAGAATGGGTACAGTCGCACGCGCTCAATACTGGCGTACTTGCCGAGCAGGTCAATCCAGTTACCGGTGAACTTCTTTCCGTAGCACCGTTAACATGGAGTCATGCCGAGTTTTTAGCGACGATTCTCGATATGATTACGGAGCCTGAGGAATAGTATGCTCGGAACCCCTCTTTTAACACTCCGTCAGAAAGACCGAATATCGCTCGCCTTTAAGCAATTTGCCAAAAAATCACAGGTCATGTACATGGGTGGTGTCAAGCAGCATAGCGTCGAGTATCACCTCGTACGCGGCTTTACAGCATCTCATACGCATAAAGACACTGACCACTGCATAGGCACTTTTCTGCATCACGATTTTATATCCCTGCACCGCGAAACACCTATTGGGCGTGTGGTAATTACCGAAGTTGATCTCCATACGCTACACCCATTCAGCCACTTCTTTATCGTACCTAGCCTACTGGTTAGAGATTGGTTCGATTCTATACTAAAACTGTATTCGCACCATAGGCATGCCCCCTATGCCCCCCATGACGGATTTTCTCCGCGCTTTAAGGACACGCACACCATACTCTCGCTCCCTACGTATTTTGCAAAGTCACTGTATTTTGCGAGCGAAGAGGTGGCAAAATGCATTAGCGCTATGCAGCAACATCAATACATATACGAAGTTATAGACAATAGCTTGTTTGTGTACAATCTCGAGCAAACAGAACCGACAGAAAAGTCCATAGATACACAAGTGCGCTTTTCGTGTGCGCTGGCTACGGCACTAGAGACACGCAACAAATAACCCCGCGGTGTTCGCGGGGTTATGTTGTTTAGCTTTTTCGCTTCTTGATCTCGTTACGACCGAGGTTTTTCTTGGTTTCGGTGTACGTTGCATGTTTACGAGCAACTGGATCGTACTTTTTAAGCACTAGTTTGTCTGGGGTGTTCTGGGTATTTTTGACCGTATAGTACGTGCGGTGACCAGACAAGTCACTCACGAGGCCGATCAGCTTGCGCTTTGTATTCTTCTTTGCCACTTCAACTTCCTTATTAGATTATCCACGAGGGATTTGATAAGACTTTCAAAGTAAGATTATAGCAAAATCACCACTGATTAGCAAGCGATCTAGCGAAAGTTGACAAATTGCAGCGGCACATCCACCTCTAACTGACGTACATGTGCCATGACAGACTGCAGTTCATCTTTACTTGCGCTCGTAACGCGCAGTTCTTCTCCCTGAATAACCGGCTTGGCTTTTTTAAACTCGTCGCGAATACTCTTTGCAATGAACTTGGCGTTCTCCTGTGTGAGACCTTTTTTGAAAGGAACTTCTTTGGTAGCTCGCATATTCGATTCGTGAATATCTTTCGTAAGGTCGAGAACCTTACTACTTACTTCGCGTGCGGCGAGTTTCTTGCGAATAATATCGAGCACCGCATCTATCTGCCACTCATTTGCTCCAATCACTTTAATTCCCTCTCGGGCACCCATCCACTCTATACCGGCGGGTGTGCCTTTGAAATCATAGCGACTGGCTATTTCTTTTTCTGTCTGCATGAACATGTTGTTCATCTCCGACTTGTCGTAGTCGGATACTATATCTAAGCTAAAAGTACTCATACTTCTATTGTAACAAATCGGCGCAATACACACTGAGCGAGGTCCGGTACAGGTAGCCTAGAAGTTGTCTGTGTGGTATAGTTGTTCATGATTTACCATACATGCGCCGCCTTAGCTCAGTGGTAGAGCACTTCCATGGTAAGGAAGGGGTCTCGAGTTCAAGTCTCGAAGGTGGCTCCATGGTATACAGAAATGCCCTTCATAGCGAAGGGCTGTTTTTATAACAGTACGCTTTACTTGCGCTTACGAGTAACGGGCTTTTTGGTAGCCGCAGTCGGCTGGTTGTTTCGTGTTGGCTCTACAGTAGCGATACGTAGAAGAACAAATGATTGTAGTAGCGCCCATGCGACTGCGTTGACGAGAAAAACTACCACACATACAAATGCGCCAAGCAATATCTTTTGGCCTAGGTCATAGTTGATGAGCCCAATGATACCCGCACTTAAAACCAAAACTAATGTAACGCCAAGGTATGCGTGCTGAAGTTTCTGGCGTGAGTCTGTTTTTTCGCCCCATTCGCGGACGCTTGATGAAATAGTAGAAAACATGTAGTATAACTCCTTTTACATAAATTTAACACTTTTATTATAATAAGTCAATTCTATGATGTTACTCTTGTAAAGTGACCCTGTTTTCGGTAAAATGGTGAATGTTACGCCGCTTTAGCTCAGTTGGTTAGAGCAGCTGTTTTGTAAACAGCAGGTCCTGGGTTCGAGTCCCTGAAGCGGCTCCACGACAAGGTAATGAATATCATTGCTTTGTGTATGGAATACATATGCCGGAATCGTGTAGTGGCAATCACAGGAGACTGTAAATCTCCCGCCTTTCGGCTTCGTAGGTTCGAGTCCTACTTCCGGCACCAAATAAAATTGCGACCGCATGGTCGCTATTTTATTTTATAATAATTCGTCGTACGCAAAAGAATCTCTATGTATTACATTACTACCTTGCGAGGCTGCTTGACTTGCTTTGGTGTGCCAGTAGGCGCGGCATGAGGCGCAAGTAGTTTCTTAGCTTCATCTCGTGCTAAGTCGGCGCGTATCTGGTCGCCGTCGCGCTCATATGCATCTGCAAGAATTCGTAATGACTGAGGATTTTTCCGTTCGTCGAGCTCAACTGCTCGCTCCAAAGATAAGATAACTTTCTTTTTGTGCCCGAGCTTTTCTTGAACTTTAGCGTACGCAACATGGCGCGACGGTACACCCTCCTCCATTGCAATAGCTTGTTCGAAGGCCAGCGTTGCCTTATCGTACTTTTCTGTTTCGTAGTATATCAAGCCGACATTGTGTAGGCTCGAAGCACTTGGCTCAAGACTCTGGGCAATTTCAAAGCACTCGATAGCATCGGCGTAGGCCTGCTGCTTGGCATAGAGTATTCCAAGCCTATTATATGCCGTAGCGTTACGCTCATCGACGCGCAGTATCGTTAATAGCGCTTATCCCAAAGACGATCCAGTTTATCGGCAAATTTGATTTTAGTCTCAGAGGCTACTTCGTGGATTGTCTGCCTGTGAAACACCACCGCGAGGCCAATGATAATGAGTACTAAGAGTCCTAACATCAATAATTATTGTATCACAAAACGCATAAGTTGCAGTTTGACGTTTCCGTTAAGCCGCAGTGCTTCATCGATCGCAAGAAGCGTTTCTGCTTCATTGCGTAATTTTGTTGCGAAACGTGAGCGCATGAGCGCATCGTACATCATCAAGCTGGCATCGATAAGCTCGAGGGCATTTTCTCTTTTGTCGCCGACTTGCTTAACTATACATAGTCGCTGGTATGCGTCGCTTGAGATAAATTTCTTTGCAAGCTCAAAGGTTTTGCTCCGCTGTTCAAAATAGTGGTTATCACTTGCGAGCCGATTCATTTCAGAAGAAATGTTACCCGCCATAAAACGAATGCGCGCCTCTTTGTCGGCGGGAAGGTCTATGCTGGCGGCGGGACGCATGCTAATAAGCTGACAGCGAGATCGTATAGTAGGCAGCAGCTGCGGCGGAGTGTACGTGCATAGCACTAGGTGTAATCGCTCCCTTGGCTGCTCGAGCAATTTCAGTAGCGCATTCTGCGACTGTACGGTGAGCTTAGCGGCATCGTCAATCAATACTATTGTTCGTACCCCTGGCTTACTAGACCGGACATTCAATTGCATATCTCGAATGTCATCGATATAAATACCAGTACTAGTCTTCGATTGGTTGAAATGATGTTCAACTATAAGCAGTTCGTCCTTGGCCTCTATGCGCTGCTTCACGTACGCACGCAAATCCTCACCTTTTTGCCCAGTTACGATAAGCGCGTGCGGAAGCATCGACCCTACACTGCCTCTTGGAACTCTGCAGGAACTGGCGCCTCAAATACCTTTCGAATACCACCAGGAAGTGTCACTTCTAACTTGTGGGCATGAAGGTACATGCGATCGGATGCTTCTGAGCCATAAACTTTATCGCCCACTATCGGCGTACCGAGATAGGCCATATGTACGCGAAGCTGGTGTGTGCGCCCTGTTTTTGGTCTTAGGGCAACTAAAGAGTGTGCTTCGCTTGACTCAATAACCTCGTATACCGTTTCGGCAGTCTTGCCTACTGCGTCAACGCGAAAGGTGCTTGGTTGGGATGGATTGCGACCGATTGGTAAATCGATCTTTGCCACTGCTTGCTCGGGCACGCCCGACACGACTGCTGCATATTCTTTTTTGATAGTACGATTGGTAAACTGCTGAGAAATCTTACGTGCAGCTTCGTCGTTTTTTACCATCAGCAACACTCCACTAGTATCGCGATCGAGCCGGTGAACAATACCTGGTCGGTTGGTTTCGCTTTTATAGGTGGTCTTGGGCTTAATAAGGTCTGCCGCTGTATACTCTTCTACGAGCGCACCTTTTGCATGTGTCAGCAAGCCAACCGGCTTATTGATAACGAGGACATCGTTGTCTTCATAGAGAATTTCAATATCAGGCTTCTCGATAGCTACTTCTACTGTCGCTATCGTAATATCGTCTGTCTCTTTGACAGGGTATTTAGATGAGGTCTCAACTTCGCCGTTGACACTCACTTCACCCCGTAAAATACGTTTTTTATAGGTGCTGCGAGATTCTTTGCCGAAGCGCTCCACCATAGCAATGTCAAGCCTGGCAGACTGCGGTTCATCGCGCAGTAAGTACACTTCTTTGCCACGATACGGCAGCGCATATGTCGTTAAGATTGCGTCGCCCGGAAGCGGTAGCAAGTTGTAATAATGCTCTATGCCAGATTCCTCGGCCATTTCTTGGATATAGTCTTCGTCGTCTTCGGCAGAATTGTCCACCAGTATAGCGTACTGTTTCTTTCCGCACGTAAAGCGAATTAGCGTGTTTCGCTCCTGTGGCTTAGATTTGGCGATGCGTTCGATATGTCGCGGCATCACGTCATCTTTTACTTCGTGAAACAATCGCAATATCGCGATGATGTCGGATGAGTCAAATTTCATTAGTTCAGTTCCTTGGCCTGAGGCCTACAGCTTGCTGCACACCTAGAAGCGTCGCGTTTGCCTGTTTGTTCATTGTTGATTCAGATGTTGCGAGCTTTGCGAGCAGCGCTTGGCTATCTATGTTCGTGAGGCGCACCTGGAAGCCTGTCAAAAACTGCGATAACTCGTCGGCGACAATCTTCTTAAAATCTCCGTAGCGTTCGAGCCCTTCAAACGCAGCCGCTACTTCTTGCACGGGTTTGCCCCGCAGAAGTGCTAATATATCAAGCAAGTTTGAAATGCCCGGCTGGTTGGTTGGGTCATAGCGTACGCTAGCTTTGTCGTCGGTAGTGGCTGACATGACTTTCTTGGCAGCTATAGACGGATCGTCACCCAGAAAGATGACGCCTTTGCCTGTCGCATCTGACTTACTCATCTTCTTGGTAGGGTCTACAAGATCCATGATGCGAAGTCCTTGGTCTTTGCCGAAGAACTCGTGCTGTTTTTTGACAGGCTCGGGTATAGTGAAGAGTTCACCGAAGCGATGATTCATTCGCCCTGCAATATCGCGTGCGAACTCGAGGTGCTGTGTTTGGTCGTCGCCGACGGGTACATACTTCGCACCATAGAGCAGGATGTCGGCAGCCATGAGAACTGGATAATTAAATAGACCTAGTGAGGCGATATTTGGGTTCAAATCAATTTCTTCACCATCCTCCGTAGTTAGAGGTTCACCGTTTTGAGATAATAATATTACCGGCTCTTCAACTTTTTGGCGTTTCTCTTTGAACTGTGTCATGCGCGACATCTGCCCAAACCCAGTAAAGCAATCCAGAATCCAAGTTAGCTCACTATGCGCAGGTACATAGCTCTGCCGGTATAAGTGAATGTTGTCGTTGTCGAGTGGCAATCCAGCGGCCGCGTAAAGCTTCGCGTTGTTCATGATCTGGCCTTGTAGCTCGCTGTGGTCAATCGGCGTCGTGAAACTATGCAAGTCAGGTATGAACATATTAACCTGGTAATCAGCCGAGCGAGTCTTCGCCATATCAATAATAGGTAGCATTGCACCGAAGTAGTTGCCTATGTGCAAATCGTTATTCGCTCGAAGGCCAGTGAGTATTACAGGTTTGGTCATTGTGTTCTTCATTATACCATAATCTCCTCTGTTACGCTTGCCTTAAAGCCCAGATAGTCTGTCTGTTTTTTATACGAGTTGTTTCCTGTCATGATTGGCACGAAACCAAGTTCATGCTCTTGAAAGTTCACAAAGCTTTTGGCTTGTTGTGGCAAGATCTCTTGTTTGTATATTTTTCCGAGCATTTTATAAAGCTTCTTATGTGGGTAAGGCTGTTCGTGCATGATAAAATTTTGTATATCTTGCGCAATTGCAGCGAGCAGTGCGGGGGTGATGGCTTTGTTTGGCACTTCGTAACCGATTATATTGTCACCTACCGTCGCTATGTCCCCCATGGGCTGCACCTGAAGGATCGTATCTATGTGCGACGCTCTTAGGAATTTCTTTTTTATATCGCTACTTAAATCGTGAACGATTAAGCAGTTAGGTTGCACGCAATTGGTCGTATGCATATCAAGTACAATGTCTGGCTGAGTAAGGTGTATATATTCTTGAATCTCACGAGCTCGGGTTGCTTCATATTCATCACCCCCGATACCGTAGCTTCGATTCAGGTCTTTATCTGTATAGCGTAGACTCTTTGCGTACGCTCTCGGATTACCGATAACAAAATCTATGCTTTCAAGCAGTACTGAGCGCTGTTTGAGTAGTCTTTCGTATAACTTTATACCGAGAAGCTCATTGCCATGTGTTGCTGCTAGTATTAAAATTCTCACTTCTTTTCCTTCCTCACCCTTGCTGCTAGTATAAGCGCATTTCGCGAACTCACAAGGCCTGGAAACTGCTGCATAAGTGTCGCTTTTCCCGGCACGAGCGACTTACTCGCAGGGTCCTCTCCGATGAATAGACCCTCATTTCCATATCTGTCTTCGTGGTACACAGCGTCGGTATAGGTTGCGTGAGCCATTGCTGCAGCCATATCTCGCAGCTCCTCTTCCTCGACGAGGGGATATAGTTCACTTGATTCTCTTTGAATCATTTTTATCACTGCAGGATTCCTCGTGTACGTAGTCAGGTACTCCGGGCTATACTCATTGATTAATGCACGAAGCATAGACGTACCGATACCCTGACGTTGCACAGATGGATGAACTACTCTTCCTGCAAGTTCAAGCGCTCGCCCGCCAAAGACATCCTCGTATCATAGAGAAAGCCATGAGCCCACCCCTGTCGTGTACAAGTTGAACCATGTCGGCAGTCTGAATGTGGCTTATACTATCTTCTCGCATTTGAACACTGTCGCCATGGCCAAAGCCGATGCCTGCAAGATGCGCCAGCTGGTCAACATCTTTGTTGGTAAATTGTTCTGGTGTTTTTGTAGTGGTACGCATTCTTTTCTCCTTATGCGTTACGATTATAGAAGAGGCCACTGGCGGCCTCTTTTATATTTTCAATTTTTGCATGCTATTTCAAAACACAAAACAAGCCGTCCGGAGAAAGGCGGATACGCCAATTTTTGTACTGAGTGGCTGATGCGGTCATACGAAGATAATATACTAACTACCACGACTTGGCAAGCATTATTTTGCGAATCACTTCCGCATATGCTCTGCTGCGATTGACTTCGTGACCCGCTACGATGGCGTGCACGACACAATTTGGATTATGTTTTGCTATAGACTTGTAGTACTTCTTGATGACATAGGGATCAAGCCTGCCGTAGACCAACGATGTAGGTACGTTAGTTTCGATAAGCCATTCGAATGCAGATTGATTTTCTATAGCCATCTCTATCGAGCGTGCTACCGAACGAATGTTTTTATCGTCTACTACAAAATCTGCGTCTATGAACTTAACTCTTCTCGCGTAGTAGTTGAGCTTTTTGGTAAAGTCGGGCTTCTCGCGAAGGCTACGAAGCGCATTTTTGTAAAATGTTTCACCGTCGGGCAACTTAAACTTGTTGAAGATGTAACGGGGTTCAGACTTATATAGCGGTGTACTACACAGGATTAAACCCTTGAGCCGAGAAGGGTACTTTTTTGCATATTCTATGGCAACCAATGCGCCGAGCGAGTGTCCGACAACAATAATATCTCCAGTGACCTTGTGGCGGCGTAGTGTGGCGCGCAGGCTTATCGCCTGTTCCTCTGCGTTGTAGCTGCGCCAGTCTGGCTTAGGCGACTCTCCGAATCCGAGTAAGTCTACCGCGACTACTCGCGACTTCGTGGGTAGTATATCGAACGTGGCAGCCCAGACCTTGTGTGTTCGTGCAAGCCCGTGTACGAACACAATCACAGGCGAACCCGTCTCTTCTGCAGCTTTATCAAACCCCACGTGAAGAGTGTGAGGCAATCCAAGTACCTTGTGCACGAGATTTTCACGTAGCATATAGTTCCAGTTTGACACCAAAAAACCCTACCGTCAAATCGATAGGGTTTTTTGTTTCTAGAAAGTCGCTTAGCGCTTCGAGAACTGTTCGCGCTTACGAGCAGAGCGAAGACCATACTTCTTGCGCTCTTTCTCGCGTGAATCGCGTTTGAGCATCTCTGCCTTCTTGAGTGTCGGACGCAAATCTGCGAAACCAACTGTAATTGCTTTCGCAATAGCCAGTTTGATTGCATCGACTTGTCCTGCGAATCCGCCACCGCTTACACGGATAGTGATATCGAACTCTTTTTGCTTACCTACGACTGCCAAAGGGTCTGTAATTTCTGCAAGCATCGGCTTGTTACCAGAAAGATAGTCTTCAGCAGGCTTATCGTTGATTGTCACATTACCCTTACCTTTGTAAAGACGGGCGCGAGCTGTTGAGCTCTTGCGACGACCAAGTCCGTAGAAATACGTAGCATCAGCCATATTACTTTACCTCAACTTTCTTTGGGGTTTGTGCAGTGTGTGTATGTTCACTGCCAGCGAACACTCGGAGGCGGTTCATACGATCTGCCTGCAGTTTGTTCTTTGGTAGCATGCCTTTGACTGCACTTTCGATGATGCGCTCTGGGAACTTCTCGCGAACTTCTTCGAGACGTGCATCTTTGATACCACCAGGGAAGCCAGAGTGACGGTAGTAAATCTTCTGTCGCTCTTTATCACCTGTTACCGGCACTTGCTTTGCATTGATAACCACCACGTAGTCACCTGCGTCCATGTGCGGCGTATAGGTAGGCTTGCTTTTACCTACAAGTAGCTTAGCGATAATAGTGCTGAGACGACCAAGTGGCAATTCACTCGCGTCTACAAGGTACCATTCGCGGCTGATTTCGCTAGGTTTCTGGGAGTAAGTTTTTGCATTAACAACCATTACTTAGTCTCCTTCTCTACCGGCTTGATTTCATCAACAAACCCGATTGTCGCAAGTTGTGCACCGTCACCGACACGTACACGGGTACGTTCAACACGAACGTGACCACTTGTACGAGCAGTAAGCTGAGGAGCAATTTCGTCGACGAGCTTATAGGCTGCTGCCTTAGTAGATAGTTTTGCGATAACGAGACGACGGTTATGAAGATCGCCTTTTTTCGCTTTTGTGATGAGCTTTTCTATGTAACGCACCAATTCTTTGGCTTTTGGCAACGTAGTTTCGATCTTGCCGTGTTCGACAAGGCTCGTCGCCAGACCTTTCATGAGTGCGCGGCGTTGGTCGCGCTCACGACCGAACTTACGCCCTTTGTATCCATGTCGGTGCATATTACAGTTCTAACTCCGCTAATTTATCTTTTACTTCATCAAGAGCTTTTGAGCCAAAGCCTTTAAGCTCACGAAGATCCTGCTCAGTCAAGGTCACGAGATCTTGTACTGTGCGGATTTCGTTATTGATGAGCGCGTTCGCTGTGCGCGCTGTGAGGTTAAGTTCCTCGATAGGCGTGTTAAGCTCACTTGCTTCATCGTCTTCAGTCTGCCCAAGGGCAGGTGCAGCTTCTACAGTTGTGCTTCCGGCAAGCGCAGTGTACTGGTTTACCAAGATAGCAGCTGCTTCTTCGAATGCTTCTCGTGGGCTAAGCGTACCATCGGTATCGACAGTGACAATCAGCTTATCGAGGTTAATTTCCTGGCCAACACGTGTTGCATCGACTTTGTAGCGTACACGAAGTACAGGGCTAAACACTGCGTCGAGTGCGATGTGGTCTGAGTGAACACGACCTTCGCTTGACTCTTCGATTGTGCGATAGCCTCGGCCTGAGCCAACAATCAAATCGATTACTACGTTTGCTTTTGGATCGTCAATAGTACAGATGATTTGTTCAGGATTGATAACCTCAACATCGGCTGTAGTTTTGATATCACCAGCAGTAACGGCACCAGCACCTTTTTTCTCTAGTCGTAGTTCAACTGGTTGATCTGTATGAACCTTAACGCGTACGTTCTTCAGGTTCAGGCTGATATCAACAACATCTTCTTTGATGCCTTTTACAGTTGTAAACTCGTGTGTTGCGCCTTCGATCTTGAAAGATACGATCGCACCACCAGAGATACTCGAAAGTAGGACGCGGCGAAGGCTGTTGCCCAGGGTGTTACCGTAACCAGCGTGCAATGGCTCGATCACAAATGATGCACTAGTGTTGCTGTGTTCATCTATGCTTGCGAGTGCAGGGTTGTGAATAACTTTTGTCATAGTTTCTAGGCTCCTTACCCTTATCGTGAGTAATACTCAACGATGAGCTGTTCGTTAATATCTACTTCCGCTTCTTCGCGCTTTGGATTTCCGCTGACGGTAATAGTCAATTTCTTTTCGTCTGCTTTCATCCAGCTCAGAGGACCCTGAGTTGAATTTGCAATGACGTCGTTTACCTGTGTGAAGTACACAGATTTTGCGCTTTTCGGTCGTACGGTAATCACGTCACCCTCTTTGAGGCGGATTGACGGGATGTCGACTCGGCGACCATTGAGCATAAAGTGTCCGTGGCCGACAAGCTGACGTGCTGCACGACGGCTAGAAGCGAATCCTGCGCGGTATACTGCGTTGTCCATGCGGCGCTCAAGGAGCTGAAGAAGATTTTCACCAGCAAGACCCTCTTTGCGAGATGCTTCTTGCATAAGACGGGCAAATTGCTTTTCGAGCAATCCATACGTACGTCGTACTTTTTGCTTCTCGCGAAGTTGCGTCAAGTACAAACTAGGCTTGCCTTGGCGACCATGTGCATGCTGTCCTGGGATACCAGATTTGCGAGCCATGATTTTATGCGCTTTTGGATGCAGTGCGTACCCTTCTCGGCGGGACTGCTTAACAATAGGAGATGTATCTCGTGCCATATTAAGCTCTCCTCGCTTTCTTCGGTCGTACGCCACCATGTGGCACGCCCGTTACGTCTTTGATGCTGTCGACAGCGATATCAAGATTGCTCATCGCACGGATCGCTGCATCACGGCCCAAGCCGACTCCGTGAAGGCTTTTAGCGCCCTCTGCGGCTTTTTCTGCGGCAACTTGCGCTGCATAGGCAGTGCCTTTTTTGCTTCCACGGAAACCGCAGGCGCCAGCACTTGCTGCTGCAAGAACGTTACCTTTTTTGTCGGTGAACGTTATGATTGTGTTGTTGAATGTTGCTTGGATGTGCAATTGACCAGCAGGAACTGATCGACGTTGCTTTTTCCTAGCAGATGTTTTAGCTTCAGCCATGTCTTTCTGATTCCTTTCCTTTAGGTCTTACTTGCTGCTTTAGGTTGTGAGCCACCAACAGACTGTGCACGACCCTTACGAGTACGAGCATTAGTCCGGGTTCGCTGGCCACGTACTGGCAACCCAGCCTTGTGACGGAGTCCGCGGTATGCGTTCACGTCCTTCAGGCGCTTAATATTGTTAGTAACCAAGCGCTGTAGGTCGCCTTCTGTGGTGTAGTCGCCATCGACTACTTCACGTATACGCTGTTCTTCAGCCTCGGTGAGATCTTTCACCCGAGTGGTCGGCTCAATGTTGGCCGCCGCAAGGATGGTCGATGCAAATTTCGGACCGATGCCGTATATATACGTCAAAGCGATCTGAACTTGCTTTTCAGAGGGAATGGTTACCCCAGAAATTCGAGCCATGCTTAACCCTGCCTTTGCTTATTCTTAGGTTTTTTCTTGTTGATGACACGAAGTCGGCCTTTACGCCGTACCAGTTGGTCATCTGGGCTGATTTTTTTCACACTCGCACGAACTTTCATGAGCGTCTACAAAAACTCCCTTCCTTAAATTTTATTGCGTATAGGCAACCTACGCCGCAGAGCGTGCAGGTTCATCCCGAAGTCGAAAGCTGATTCTACCCTGTGTGAGATCATACGGGGTCATCTCTACTTCAACTTTATCGCCCGGAACTAGACGGATATAGTGCTTTCGCATCTTACCGCTAATATGAGCGATAATTGTATGGCCATTCTCAAGTTCTACCTTAAATTTAGTACCAGGCAGTGCTTCGACTACCTTTCCTGTCATCTTAATTACTTCCTTTTGACTCGCCATAAATTACAATATTTGATTATACACCAAAAGATACTAAGAGTAAAGCGCTTTTAGAGCAAATCCGTACACGATTAATCTGTACGCCTTTCAATATAACTATTGTACCAAAACGCTCGAGCACGTCAAGTTACTCTTTTGCCACAGCTCGTATTGTAACCCTTTGATCGTAGGTGTTTTTAGCAGGAATCCAGTTGCCTGTACACGAGATGATATTGAGTCCTTCGGCCGTACTGCTTGCGGATTTTGTCATGCGATTCATACCACCCTTATTAAGATCTTCGAGGCTTACGATTTCTTTCTCTTGCACAAGGTACGTAAACTTTGTGCCATCGCCTCGCTCAACTATAATTTCATCGTTTTTCTTCAGGTCGCCTAGTCGCTCGAATACACCGCTACTAGTGGGCCCCTGGTGTGGCTGATTTTTCATACCAACCCACATCGTGAATATTGCGCGGCGTGTCTAGCTCGCTGTTTGCCTTTGTACCTACAGAGAAAACACGTGCTTCGTCGATGTATAGCGACGGGATAGATAAGTAGCGTGGCTGTTCCGTCGACACAACATGCTTACGAACATCTTCAAGCGCAATGGTTGATTCGTCGACATCTGGGTTTACCGCTGCAAGCGCAGCAGGTATCGGCACTGGAGGTTGCTCACCTGTAGAATAATAGCGGTAACCGAACCACCCAGCGACCGCAAGAATTGCTATTAGCACGGCAAGCGTAAACCATCTTCCTAAGTGCAGGTTTCTTTGCTGCCGTATTTCTAGTCCTGCCGCCATTTTCCCTCCCTACGTACGCTGTGTTAGTGTTTATTTGTAATCGTCGTATGTTACCATCAACGCACGGCTGTTGATCTGACGTAGGCTCTCAAGCGCTACAGTGACGATAATAAGGAGACCTGTTCCACCAATGGCGAGGTTCGCATTGGTGATGCCGGTAAAGTTATACAGTAAGTATTCTATGGCGAACGGCGTGACGGCTATAAGACCAAGCACTGTTGCCCCGAATAGTATTAAACGATTCACTACTTTATTAAGATATTTTTCTGTCTGAATACCTGGACGAATACCTTCTATAAACGCACCTTGTTTTTGAAGATTTTCTGAAATCTCGTTGGAGTTAAAGACGATACCAGTATAAAAGTACGTAAACATGATGACGAGCAAGAAGTACAGCACGGGATAGATAAACGCTTCCATAGAGTCGCCGGTAAATGCCCCGGGGTTTGGTGCTTGAAACCACTTTATCAAGTTGTCGGCTATATCTGCATATGCTGGATTGTTGCTCGACTTAAGCACTTGCCCAACGAATGCTGGCAAGCTAAGGAATGCGACGGCGAAGATTACAGGTATAACACCGGCCGCAATCATCTTGATAGGCAATACGCTCTTAATACCGCCATAGCTACTATTACCCTGCACTCGCTTCGCATAGTTGATAGTAACAACACGCTGCGCCTCGTTGATTTTTACGAGTATATATAACATGAGTAAAGAGAAAGACGAGAGTGCAAGTACCACATAGAACATGGTTGGATTGACCGGTACGCTAAACCAGCCGAATATACTGAGTGCACCCTGTGACGTATCCACTAGGGACGTCCATAGCGTTGAAAGCGTTGTTGGCAGCTGGCTAATAATACCTGCAAAAATCAGCATACTGATACCGTTACCGATACCACGCTCAGTTATCAGCTCACCAAGCCACATCAAGAGCATAGAGCCAGCTGTCATAGCAGAGACGGCCACAAGCCAGTCGGAAACCGATGCTTCTCCTAGTGATGTCGTGTTACCCGCAAGCACCGATTGACGAAGTACATAGATAATAGCGATAGACTGTATCACTGCGAGAGGTAGAGCAAGCATACGCGTCCACTGGTTAATCCTGCGTCGACCCGTCTCACCATCCTTATGCAGTTCTTCTAGCCGAGGTATAGCCTTGGTGAGTAGCTGCGTGATGATACTTGCAGTAATGAACGGGCCGAGACCAACAAGGACAATCGAGAGCTGACTCAATGCACCACCAGATAGCAAGTTCAAAAATCCGCCAAAGTCACTCGATGACAGAAAGCTCGATATGATATCTTTGAGTTGTGAAGGCTCAGCCAGAGGTACAGGTACGTGCGCGAGTAGTCGGTACACGGCCACCAACGCAAGTACAATCAGCATGCGTTGCTGCATGTCTTTATTTTTCAGTGATTTGAAAATATTTTTCCAGTTCATATGTATATCTCTACCCTTTACATTCAGTCTCTATGTTCGTCGCTCTGACGTATTTCCATACTATTATACTACAAAATATGTTGTGTCACTATGAATAATATAAGATGACGTACTTACCTAACCACGGTGGTATTGCCATAAACGATATAATATGCTATAATATTATCAATGACTAATCCAGATATGATGCTACGTCGTCAAGAAGCGCCTCCCCGGGAAATGGCTATAGGACTTGGCGTGGCAGCGGTGGGCCTTACGCTCGGACTTGGTCTCGGTACCATAGCCTCCAATCAACCTGCGATTGAACGCATCGTCGAAGCGTATGATGGAACAAGCCAGCTTGAGGACAATGTTCGCTCTTTCATGAATAACTTCGTAGAAGACGACCTCAGGGTAAATTGCGATGGGGATGAAAGCATGAGCGGCCCTGATCTCATCACGAATGGTTATGTTATGCCTGCACACCTACTCTCATACACACACTATCCGGACGTGATAACCTTAAGCCCGGCGATTTGTCAGGATATCGAGAGGGCGGAAATTACTCGAACACTCGATCAAGAGTCAGCTGCAGCTACGCTGGTAGCTTCACACGAGTATGAGCATATTGCACTAAAAAGTTCTGACGAGGCTGAAGTCTCCTGCCGAGCTGTCGCAAAGTTTGCGTCACGGCTAGAAAACGTAGGACTCGAAAAGTCTTACGCATTAAACTATACGATGTCGACTGCACAGGCTTCTTACTTAACCGCCCCTCCCGAATACATCGACACAATCAATTGCAGTCCTGGCGGCAAATACCTCGCAGACCTTGAGACGGCGGGTCATGAGCCTATCGTATATTACAACTATCAGTATTTGTTCAGCTAACTTACTTTTGAACACGCAAACAAAAAAGCTCCTAGCGGAGCTTTTTTGTAGGTTTACCCGATTACTTCTCTTCTTTTGATGCTTCTTGTGCAGATTTCTTCAAAGGCGTAGGTACCTTCTCGAATGAGCCGCCAGCTTTTGTAACAGCTTCTTGCACACTCTTTGATGCAGCCTGCACCTTGAGTGTCACCTTGGCTGTTAGCTCGCCGCGCGCAATAACTTTCACGGTGTGAAAAGGTGTTGCGACGTATCCTTGCTCAAACAACGTTGCGTTGTCGGCAGTCTTACCCTCAAATGTATTGAGGTGGTCAAGGTATACAACCTGCGCAGGAGCTTTCATACTCTTAAATCCACGGTTTTTTGGCGTACGCTGGGCAAGCGGACCTGATCCACCTTGGAACATTGCGCGAAGTTTTTTACCAGTACGAGAATTTTGACCTTTTGTACCACGACCAGCAGTTTTACCACCGCCAGCCGAAATACCGCGACCAACTCGTTTTCTGTCTTTGTTAGACGAAACTTGTAGTTCGTTGTACTTAGTCATTATTTAGTCTCCTTCTTGGTTGCCTTCTTTGGAGCGTTAAGCCACTGGTCTCGAGGAACGAGCGTCTTGAGTGCATCGATAGTTGCATAGGCGATGTTCACCTTGTTGGTTGAACCGAGGCTCTTTGAAAGCATGTTGCGGATACCAGTCACACCGATAACTTGTCGTACAACACCACCAGCGATAATACCAGTACCTGGCGCCGCTGGCTTGATGAGTACCTGTGCACCGCTTACTTTGACTTCAGCGTCGTGAGGGATTGTCTCTCGTGCGATAGGCACAGTGATGAGATTCTTCTTCGCAACATCTGTCGCCTTAGCGATCGCTGTTTGTACGTCTTGTCCCTTTGACACGCCGACACCAACTTTGTCCTTGCGGTTGCCCACTACGACAAGTGCCTTAAAGCGGAAACGGCGTCCACCTTTTACCACGCGCGCTACACGGTCAATGTTGATGACAACTTCTTCAAACTCTTTCGGCGCAGCGTCTGCTGCATTTCGTCGGTCATCGCGACGACCACCACGCTGCGGTCGGCCACCGCCTTGGCGGTTACCGGCTGCTGGGCGAGGGGTAGTATTTGCTGCTGCTGGGGTAGCTTGCTCAGCCATACTAGAACTCCAATCCTTCTTTACGTGCAGCGTCTGCAAGTGCGCTTAGGCGACCAGCGTACTGGCGGCCGTTGCGATCGAATACGACTGCGGTTATTTTAGCTTTCTTTGCTTTCTTGGCAATATCGGTACCAATTTTTGTAGCAAGTTCAACTTTCGTGCCGGTTACTTTTGCGCCGACAGTAGTTGCCGCTGCAACAGTTTGGCCATTTTCGTCATCGATAAGCTGTGCGCTTACATGTACGTTGCTGATAGTGACAGTAAGACGAGGACGCTCGGCAGTACCAGAAACCTTTGCACGAACACGGCCTTTTCTGAGCATCTTGTTCTGTGTTTTCTTTGCTAGATCAGCCATGATTACTTACCTGCCTTTCCTGCCTTGCGAAGTACAACTTCGTCAGCATATTTGATACCTTTACCCTTATACGGTTCAGGCTTCTTCAATGAACGAATCTCTGCGGCGACCTGACCGACTTGTTGTTTGTCGATACCGGTTACAGTGATGGTCATTTTTTCATTGGTAATGTTTACACCTGCAGGTGCTTTGTATTTTACCGGGTGGCTAAAGCCAAGACTCATATCGAGCTCGTTGTTGCTTGTTGCTACGCGGTAACCGACACCGTTAACTTCGAGTTTCTTCTCGAAGCCTGCAGTAACACCGACTACTGCGTTATTTAATAGCGCGCGCTGCAAGCCATGTTGGGCTTTTGCGATACGCTCATCATCGTTGCGTGTGACTTTTGCCACGCCATCTTCGACAGCTACCGTCACGTCGCTCAGATGCGGTACAGTCAATTCACCTTTGGTGCCTTTGACTGTGATAACATCTGAGTCGACCGTGATTGTCACGCCTGATGGAATCTCGATTGGTAGTTTTCCGATTCGACTCATATTACTTCTCTTTCTTAATTATCTAGCTGCTCTAATTCATTCCTGAATGCACCGTAGCTAGCTTTTAACTGTTTTGCCTTGATCGACAATTCTGCCGCGAGCACTATCGGGTGGATTCCATTTTCAAGATTTCTCTTGATCATAGAATCCACATCGCGTGATAGCTGCTCTGCCGAGTCCAATGATTCTTTATGATCATTAAATTCTTCCGAGCTTCTACCCTGCTCCGACATACTACTAGTAAACCTTGAGTAGTAGCTCACCACCAAGACGCTGCTTGATAGCTTCGTGGCCTGGAATCACACCCTTTGATGTTGATACCAGCACGATACCACGACCGCTCTTTACCTTTGGAATCTCATCTGCTTTTACGTAGACGCGACGTCCTGGCTTTGAGAGTCGAGTGATCTCACTAATGGTGCTGTTTTCACCTGGTTTATTGATAGTAATTACCAATGTGTCACGAGGCTTGCCAGCTTCACGTTTGATTTTCGCGAGGTAACCGCTCTTAACGAGCTGTTTCGCAATCACTTCTTTCATGTTGCTCGCGGGAACGCGAACTTCTGTTTTGCCAACCATTTTCGCGTTTCGAATGCGAGTGAGAAGGTCGGCGATTGGATCTGTAGTTTGCATAGACATATCTTATTCCTTCCTTCTTACCAACTACTCTTAACAACACCAGGGATTTCACCCTTAGATGCTTTTTCGCGGAAATTTATACGGTTGAGACCGAAACGGCGCATGTAGGCGTGTGGACGACCACTGAGTACATCTCGGTTTTTCCAACGTGTAGGACTAGAGTTACGAGGTAGTTTTTGCAAACCTTCCTGGTCACCCATCTCTTTGAGTTCAGTGCGTTTAGCCTCGAACTTCTTAATCATCTTCTTACGCTTTTCGTCGCGCGCGATGCTAGATTTCTTAGCCATTAACGTCGTCCTCCTTCTTTCTCAAACGGTACGCCGAACTTCTCAAGCAATGCTCGTGAATGTACTTTGTCTTCGTTTGCGATTACAAATGTCACTTGCAAGCCGTGGATCAACTGTGTTTCGTCGAACGTAAGTTCCGGGAAAATAGATTGATCATTGATGCCGACGTTGTAATTGCCGCCTTTGTCAAACGCTTTTGCACCGACTCCGTGGAAGTCACGGATGCGAGGCATTGCAATATTGACGAAACGATCAAGGAATTCGTACATTACGTTACCCCTGAGAGTAACATTGATGCCGATTCGGTTCATACCTGCGCGGATCTTGAATCCTGCAATAGACTTCTTAGCCATGCGATCGATTGGCGCTTGACCTGTTACCTTAGTCAAGGTATTTTTGACTGCTTCGTAGTAACGTTTGTCGTCTTTATTCTTACCAAGTCCTACGCTCACTACGATTTTCTCGAGCTTCGGTACCTGGTGTACGTTGGCGAGTCCGAGTTCGGCCTGAAGTTCTTTTTTAGCTGTATCGTTATACAAAGCTTTCAGGCGAGGAGTGTAGGCAATGTCTTTTGTAGCTGTTGCCATTATTTGATCTCCTTGTTCTTTAGTTGACGAGCAACACGGACTGTCTTGCCGTCATCTGTTTTCTTGTAGCCGATACGACTAGTCTTTGCAGACTTTTCGTCGACAACAAGTGCTACCTTGTGTAGTGGCGTAGGGACGTGAATGTCTTTGAGGCCACCGCGCGGGTTAAGCTGACTTGGTTTTACCTTGCGGCTAGCCACGCCGACGCCCTCTATGAGGACAGCGTTTTTCTTTGGAAGCACGGCAACGACTTTACCAGTTTTGCCTTTGTGCTCACCGCTGAGGAGTTTGACTATGTCATTCTTGATGATACGTGACATACTAGAGTACCTCCGGAGCCAAGCTGATGATCTTTGAGTAGCCTTGGTCACGCAGTTCGCGTGGCACAGGGCCAAAGATACGGGTAGCTTTTGGATTCTTATCTTCGTTAATGATTACTGCGGCATTATCGTCGAAACGAATAGTCGAGCCATCTTTACGCTTGATTTGATTGCGTGTGCGAACGATCACAGCTTTTTGAACGGTCTTCTTCTTGACGTTACCGCCCGGATTAGCTTCTTTGATCGTTACGACTACGATATCACCGACGTGTGCAAAACGACGCCTCGTACCACCAAGTACACGGATGATAAGGGCCTCTTTCGCGCCACTATTATCTGTGATTTTGATGCGTGATTCTTGTTGTAACATTACGCAGCAACCTCCTCGACATCGTCTTTAAGTTCAATAGCACCACGAGATTTCTCTTCGATGATATCAAGCTTAAAAGCCTTAGTCTTTGAGATTGGGCGCGTCTCAACGATACGAACCTTGTCACCAAGCTTCGATTCGTTGCTTTCGTCGTGTGCGGTGTACTTACGGTTCACAGAGTACTGCTTGCCATAAATAGGGTGCGTTTCACGACTAGTTACAGTGACGGTAATGGTTTTGTCGCGAACATCCGATGTCACGATACCAGTCAATGTCTTGGCCATATTACTTGTCTCCCTTCTCGGCTAGCTCAGCTGCTCGGATAGCAGTGTGCAAGCGCGCGATTGCTTTGCGAGTAGCAGTGATAACGCGTGGATTTTGTAGTTCACCCGCTGCGAGACCGCGGCGAGATTCTATCATTTCCATTTGTTTAGACTCGAGGTCCTTGCGGAGGTCTTCGGCTGTCTTCACTTCAGAGGCTTCTTTAGCTTTTTTGGTAGCTTTTGGTGCTGCACTTGCCATAATTACGCCTCTTCTCGCTTAATGAATTTAGTTTTCACGGGTAGCTTGTGAGCTGCGAGGCGCATTGCTTCGCGAGCTACGTCTTCTTGCACGCCCTTCATCTCAAACAGGACAGTACCTGCCTTGACTTTGGCCGCGAAGAATTCTGGGTTACCTTTACCCATACCCATCTTAAGACCTACAGGTTTGCGGGTCACAGGGATATGAGGGAAGATACGAATCCAGATCTTACCACCACGTTTGATGTGGCGCGTCATTGCCTGCCTAGCAGACTCTATTTGACGGCTCGTAACATCACTGTTTGACTGCGACTGCAGTGCGTAGTCGCCAAAAGCGATATAGTTGCCACGAGTTGCCAAACCATCGTTTTTACCTTTGAAAGTCTTACGAAACTTTGTACGCTTTGGGAGTAACATTATGCATCACTCCTTTCGCCCTTGTAGATCCATACTTTTACGCCGATGATACCGACACCTGCGCACATTGCGCGTGCAGAGTGAAAATCGATGTCAGCGCGAAGTGTATGTAGTGGTACTGATCCTTCAATAGTCTTCTCTCGGCGAGCCATCTCTGCATTATTGAGACGACCAGCAACCTCGATACGAATACCTTTGGCGCCTGCGTTGATAGTGTTCTGTGCAGACATCTTTGTAGCACGACGGAAGTTGATGCGTCGTTCGAGCTGACGTGCAATGTTCTCTGCAACGAGTTTTGCAGACAATTCAGGACGCTTCACTTCTTCGATATTGATGCGAACCGGAAGGCTTGCGATCTTTTCGAGGTTTGTCTTGAGTTCTTGCACCCCAGCGCCGCCGCGACCAATCACAACACCAGCTTTTGCGGTGTGGATTGTAACAGTGACTTGATTTGCAGATCGCTCAATCTCGATACGGTGAATAGTTGGGCGTGAAGCGAACTTCTTCTCGATCAGCTCTCGCATACGAATATCTTCTGCGAGCCACTTGCTAAAATCACGCTTGTTTGCGAACCAGCGAGAATCCCAGTTTTTGTGGACCTGTAGACGGAAGCTAATAGGGTTTACTTTTTGTCCCATCTTACTTCTCCTCTTCTTTCTTAGCTGGCTCTGCTACTGCATCGGCCTTCTTAGTTGCTGGCTTCTTCTTTGGCTTTTCGACACCAGAAACCTCTACTAAGATATGAGTAGTTTTCTTCTGGAACGGCAAAGCCATACCACGCATGTGCGGTTTGAAGCGCTTTAGTCGTGGACCAGCTGTTACACTCAGTGTGCTAATCACAAGAGACTTACCGTCGAGCCCGTGATTGTTGGTTGCGTTGGCAGCCGCAGAAGCGATTGCTTTTCGCACAGGAGTAGCCGAGCGGCGAGGCGTGTGATCAAGGATTACCATCGCATCTGCCACAGTACGGCCACGAACCAAGCTAGCAACGATACTGACTTTTCGAGGAGTCAGATCGATACCCTTGATGTATGCGCGAACTGTTAGTGTATCAGCCATTATTTTCTGTCCTTTCCACCGTGTTTGCGGAACTTGCGTGTTGGGCTAAACTCACCGAGCTTATGGCCAACCATGTTTTCCGTAACAAACACAGGAACGTGTACGCGGCCGTTGTGTACGGCAATAGTGCGACCAACCATTTCTGGTGTGATAGTACTAGCGCGAGCCCACGTCTTGATAACGGTACGATCGTCTGCACCAAGCGCTGCCACTTTGCGAGCGAGCTTGAAGTCGACGAATGGACCTTTCTTCAGTGATCGACTCATATATTACCTCTTCCTCTTCGCGTCATGGCGACTGCGGACGATTAGTTTTCCTGTATCCTTGCGACGTCGCGTACGGAAACCGAGTGTCAGTTGACCCCATGGAGTGCGTGGTGGTTTACCACTACCATGTCGTCCACCGTCACCACCACCGTGCGGGTGATCTGCGGCATTCATCACAACACCACGAACGCCTGGGCGCTTGCCCTTACGTCGGTTTCGACCAGCTGAGCCAATCTTAACGTTTTGGTGTTGAACGTTACCTACGACACCGATCGTCGCATCACACTCTAGGCGGAAGCGACGAACTTCACCAGAAGGTAGCTTCACAAGTGCGTAGTCGCCCTCTTTGGCCATAAGTTGTGCTTTTGTACCAGCTGAGCGTACCATCTGGGCGCCTTTTCCGTGCTGGATCTCGATCGCATAGATCTGAGTACCGACAGGAATACGTGCAAGTGGCATGCGGTTCGATGCTTCAATAGGAGCTTCTTTACCGCTGGCAATTTTCTTGCCTTTAGTCATCTGGGTGTCCGCAAGTATGTAGTGGTAGAGACCGTGCTGGTCTTTGACACGTGCAATACGAGCAGATCGGTTAGGATCGTATTCGATCTCTTCGATAGTCAACTCAAGACCTTCAGCGAGACGGTGGTCAAGCAAGCGATAGTGTCGTTTTACACCACCACCACGGTGGCGAACTGTAATACGACCCTGGTTGTTGCGACCAGCGTTTTGCTTCTTAGTCTTAACAAGACTTTTTAGCGGTTTACGCGTAGTGATTTCGCTCATATCTTGGCTAGTCATTCCGCGGCGTGCAGGAGTAGTAGGATTGTACTGCTTAATTGGCATTACTTCTTCTCCTCTGTTTCTGCCGGCTGGTCAAAGACTTGGATAGAGCTGCCTTCAGCAAGCTTTACGTAGGCCTTCTTTGAATCTTTACGCTTAGTGGTGCCGGGATAGCGGTTTTTGCCTCGTGAGAAGCGCACTGCCTTGCCCTGCTGTACTAGTGTTTTGATGCCAGCGACCTTTACTTCGAATTGCGCTTCTACGGCAGCAATGATTTGCTGTTTGTTCGCAGTAAGCGGTACATCGAAGATGTAGGTATTCTTATCTGTAATTTGTGTATACGCCTTTTCAGTTGGGCGTGGGATAACGCTAATGAGTGTCATTATGCCTCTCCTCCGTTAGTCAACCAAGTTTGAATGACAGGCAACGCCTTTGCACTGATAAGGATATGATCTGCGTTAAGCACATCAAATACATTCAGGAAAGTCGGGCTTACCAAACGAATTTGTTGAATATTACCCGTCGCTCGGATAATCTCTGGTGTCTTTTCGGTCACCACGAGTACTTTACGATCGAGTTTTTTATCTGCCAAGAATTTTACGACTTCCGCTGTCTTGCCTGTAGTCTTAATGTCATCAATGACAATCTTGTTTGCTTGGCTAGCGAGCGTCAGCGCTTGCTTGACTGCAACACGTTTTGAGGTTTTTGACAGCCTCTTCGTGTAATTTTCGTTGCCACGTGGACCAAATACGATACCACCAGTACGCCAGATAGGGTTTCGTGTCGAACCAAATCGTGCACGTCCAGTACCTTTTTGCTTCCATGGCTTTTTACCACCACCACGTACTTCACCACGAGTTTTCGTAGTTGCACTTGCTAGGCGGTTGTTTGCTAGATACGAATCGTATGCTAGCTTCAGTAGTTCGTGGCTAGGCACTTCTACAGCGAAGACTTCACTAGGAAGAGTCGTCTTCTTTGTTGTCGTTGACTCAGCCATTATGCCTTACCTCCGATTACTACTAGGCCCTTGCGTGGTCCTGGCACAGCGCCTTTAAGACCAATCAAGTTTGTCTCCGCGTCGATGTACGCGACTGCGAGGTTCTTGACTGTCACTTGGTCGTGGCCCATTTGCCCCGCCATGCGCTTGCCTTTGAATACCTTCTGTGGATACATGGATCCGATTGATCCAGGCTTACGGACGTTGCCGTTTCCACCGTGAGAGCTTTTGCTTGTATTAAAGTTATGACGTTTTACCGTACCGGCAAAACCCTTACCTTTTGATGTGCCCGTGGCTTGAACAAGTTCTCCTAGTTCAAACGCATTGACATCTACGTGATCCCCTACCTTGAGGCCTTCTGGTAGTTCGTCTACGCGGAATTCCCGAATATGCTTCGGAGTCACTTTGGCGGACTTAACATGTCCTGCCACGGCCTTGCTCAGGTTCTTACCCTCACCATACGCGACCTGGACAGCGTTGTAACCGTCGGTTTCGACAGTTTTTACCTGAGTCACTGTCACAGGCCCGGCTTGAATGAGTGTGATTGGTGTCACACGGCCATCTTCGCCGATGATTTGGGTCATACCAATTTTGGTACCGAGAAGTGCTTTCATTGCCTTCATTCTCCCACTTAAAACCCCTGGTGGCCGCTGGTTTCCCTGCCGCATTGGACTCCTCCAAGCTCCGGGACCTATCTACTCACCAAGGTCGCTTGATATTGTTTGTACATAAAAGTAACCTTCGTATCATACCACGCATATGGGGTGAGAGTCAAGAGACGGCAAAGTGATTTGCATGAGCTTAATTATATTGACTGCATGTAAGTATAATTATATAATATACAGCGGTGCATGCCTGCATTGCGTCAAGAATCTACCTACCGGAAGGAAGTCCCGTAGTGGAATATGCAGAAGATTCGTCCGTCTGGCTCGTCTACGCAGATGCCGATCAGACAAAGGGGGCATGATGCGCTCGCTAACTCAACTGTTGCTGACCGCCACTACGCAAACACACCCGGGCATTGAGCGGCGCCGCGCGCCTCGCTCGATCAACCCAACAAAGGTCGTGCACCCACAAAAGCCGAATCATCGGCTACAGGTGGGTCGCCGGCCCTAACGCCCCATTCGGGTCGAGAATCGCCGCACTGGCACGTCTCCCCGGTGGGGCGATTCTCGTCTAGGCAGGGTTATTGCCGCAATTTTTCAATTTCTCTTGTCAGCTCAGCAATAGCAGCCCAAGAGCTACCGTCCGTCATAACGCTAAGTGCATACGTACCACTTGGAATACCCTGCCTGTATACGTTGCGTTTCAGCGCATCAGTAAATCGCGCTTGACTACCTGCGTTCAATGCCATCTGGCCAGTCGCAAGAGACGCCATAAACGTGCTTAAGTCTCCCGCTGTCGTCTTGTAGCTCTCGGTATCTAAGAATGTTGTATTACCGCTTACTATAGACTGGGCGTCAACCGTCAGTGCCCGATATCCGATCTTTGCTACCAGCGCTTCTGCGCAAGCATTGTCCGATTTGACAATCATATCGTCAAAACACTTCTCTAGGTTTCTTCCTGCACTTATCTGGTCGGACCATTTATATTCACCAGATTCGACTCTCTTGAGCGCACTGTATGCGACATACAGCTTGTAAGTGCTCGCAGTCGTGAACTTTTGTGTGTCGTTCCATGCTGCACGTCGCCTCTTTCCATCGAGTTCTATAAGTGATATACCGTATGTGCCAGGGTGACTTTCGGCGTAGTTTTTCATGAGCGCAGATAGCCCCGTGTCCGTGTTGCTGTATGTACGTGTGTATTCAATCTTTGGCTCTACTACTCTATCGCCTACTGGTACATTTTTCGCCTCTGCAACTAGGTAAGACTTGAGGTTTGCGAGCGTCTTATCTACATCAAACACCCTACCTGCCGCACCGTCTTGACGCGAAACCTCTACAAAATCGTGGGTCTTGACTTTAGTTATGCCCGCTGGTCGTGCAATCGGTTCGGCAAGGTTTGGGCTCAGGTACGCGTTGGCTTTTTTGGTATCAAATCCTATCTCTAACGTGCCACTATTGCTGCTAAATGTCAGCCATTTTCGTATTTCTTGTGCTGGCACTTGTTCATTTGTTGCATCGTACACAAACGCAACATCGCTGGAGAGCTGCACATTTATTGTATCGACGACCGGGCGAACGTCTTCTGCTCGCACAGCTGCAGGTATGGGCATCATACTGACTCGCACAGAAGGGCTTTTGTTCAGTCTAGGCTGCGCGCCATCGAGAGCTTTGCGCACGTCAGACTCTTTGCAGGTACCATGGGTACGACATTTGCTCTAGGCGTTTAGCATTTTTTGTCACAAGACCAAACTCAGCTGGCGCAGGAGTATACTGAGGTTTATTAGCATCACCAAAGTAAAGTTGCAGGGTGCGTGCGGCGTATTTTTTGTCGAGCGTGTTAGCCGCATCTTTTTTTTGCATGCCGCCGAGAGCTACGCCGTCGACGGTCTGCCATGGCAGGAGTCGTCCACTGGGATACGCGAGTTGAGCAATAAGTAGCAGTACAACAAGAGTGCTTGGTGCCCAAATATACAACTGTCTACGGTGCACATTGAGCCAATGCCGCACATGCTTAACGTTTCTCATGTATCAATTATAGCAAACTGGTCAAATGATGATGCCAGCATCGAGAAAAAAGCCGATTATCGTCACTACGACAAGTACTGCGTAAAGGATTTTTCGGTTAAACTGTGCGTGTTCTAGCCACGCAATAAGTACCAATGCGACAAGCGCTCCCACTGGAAATGCACCAACAGGCAATACTCCGCCAATAACAAGCGGGTCAGCCATACGTACCCACATTAATCCGGCAAGTGTTACTACAATCAGTTTGAACAAATATACGCCATCCGGCTCAAACACATTCTCGAGTCCACGTCTGCTCACGACCGGGCGATTACGGGCGTATGTTCTAGATTTATTGGATGTTTGTTTTGCCATAAGTACTATAGCAGTATACCATATTAAAAAATCGCAGGTTCTTTTCAGAGTCTGCGATTTTTTACCGATGCATGTATTACATGCGAATTTCTGCGTCGACGCCAGCTGGCAAGCTGAGGTTTTGCAGACTATCGATTGTCTTTGGTGACGCGTTTGTGATGTCGATAAGACGCTTGTGTACACGCATTTCAAATGCTTCTCCACCCTTTTTGTACACGTGAGGGCTTTTGACGACAGTAAATGTACTTCGGCGCGTAGGAAGAGGGATGGGTCCTGCTACATCTGCACCGGTACGTACCGCCGTGTCGATAATTTGCTTTGCTGACTGGTCGATCACTTTGTGATCATACGCCTTAAGACGAATACGAATTTTTAGGCCTGCATCTGCCATGTTTTTACTCCTAGTGTGCTGTCAATGTAATCTCTGTTCGAATTGTGTCACCGCAGTGCTCACATCTGACCGAGTTCTCATCAACTGATTAGTGTTACTGATATATCATACAAGATCGAATGTAAATATGCAATATGCCCTATATTAAATCGCCCCCCTTGTCGGCGGGCACTTACCCAGGTACAATAAAAAAACCCTCGAGATTGTCGAGGGTTTTTATTGTTAGGCGCTACAGAGTGTTACTTTGTAATACCTGTTACGACACCAGCACCAACGGTACGGCCACCTTCGCGGATAGCGAAGTTGAGACCTTGTTCCATGGCGATAGGAGCGAGAAGCTTAACCTTGAAAGTGATAGTATCACCAGGCATAACCATCTCTTTGTCAGCTGGAAGTTCAACTTCACCAGTAACGTCAGTTGTACGGAAGTAGAACTGTGGCTTGTAACCCTTTGAGAAAGGAGTGTGGCGTCCGCCTTCTTCTTTCTTAAGGATATATACTTCAGCGTCAAACTCGGTGTGTGGGTTGACTGAACCTGGTTTCGCAAGTACTTGACCGCGTTCAATTTGTTCGCGTTCGATGCCGCGGAGGAGTAAACCAGCATTGTCACCAGCTTGTCCTTGGTCTAGGCTTTTCTTGAAAGCTTCGATACCAGTAACAACTGATTTCTGAGTAGCTTTGATACCAACAATTTCAACTTCGTCGTTGAGCTTGATGATACCCTGCTCGATACGTCCGGTAGCAACTGTACCACGACCCTTGATAGAGAAAACGTCTTCGATAGGCATAAGGAAAGGCTTGTCAAGATCACGTGTTGGCTCTGGTACGTAGTCGTCTAGAGCTTTTACGAGCTGCATGATAGCTTCTTCGTTTTCTGCGTCACCTTCGAGGGCTTTTGTTGCAGAACCCTTGATGATAGGCGCATTGTCGTCAAAACCGTTCTTTGCAAGTAGTTCCTGGATATCCATCTCGACGAGTTCGACGAGTTCAGGATCCGCAAGGTCCATCTTGTTAAGGAAGACAACGATCTTTGGCACACCAACCTGCTTTGCAAGTAGTACGTGCTCACGTGTTTGTGGCAATGGACCATCGTTTGCAGCAACTACGAGAATTGCGCCGTCGATCTGTGCAGCACCAGTGATCATGTTCTTAACATAGTCAGCGTGTCCTGGCATGTCCACGTGTGCGTAGTGACGAGCTTCTGATTCGTACTCTTGGTGAGATGAAGCGATGGTAATACCACGAGCTTTTTCTTCTGGAGCATTGTCAATCTCGTCGTAGTTGCGAGGTTTGTTAGTATCGCTTGGCAGCTTTTTTGCCAAAACGTGCGTGATAGCCGCAGTTAGTGTTGTTTTACCGTGGTCAACGTGACCCATGGTACCAACGTTGACGTGAGGCTTGCTTCGATCGAAATCTGCCATGTAAGGTATATCTCCTGATTACTTATATTTTTCGCGCAAAGTCTCACTATAAGACTCCACGACGTATGAATTTAGTATACAGGCTTTTAAGCAATCCGTAAAGGGGTCTCTCGCATTGTTTTGCCTGTGCAAGCCCAGGCCACCGTCACTTCGTTATACGAAAGATATTACTTGCGACGTAACGCAGCGCGACCAATTTTTACCATGTGCTTTTCACGGTAATTATCAAAGCTCTGCTTACTAATACCGTGTGTCGATATAAAGGTATTGAGACGCTCAGAGCCAATAAAGTGCGGGAGCATCACGTATGTGGCACCAAGCCGGTATAATTCAGCTGCCTCGTTATAGTTATCGGCCGAGCATACGATTACTGCGTCTTGATTCTTTTTTCGTATATGCTTAACCAGGGAGATATTAATGCTCGGCTCATTAATCGTATTAACGACAAGCTTTGCGCTGTCCATATGAATCTCGGCGAGTAACTCTGGGTCTGTGGCGTCACCATATAAATAATCCACATTGGACTTTTGCAGCTCTTCTATTACTTCAGGGTCGTAGTCTACGACGACGAACTTTTTCTTGAGTGAGCGAAACGTGCGAAGGTATTGGTGTCCACCGTTTTTATAGCCAAATAGTATCAGTGGATACTCTCTTGCTTCACTATGTGCGTCCACAGCACCGCGCCGCTCAAACATACGGAGACGGTGATCGAATTTTTGATAGATCTTGTTGTCGTACTGCATTAAATATGTACTGACCGTAATAGTCAATAGCGCAACTATCGTTACAACCGCGCTCACATACTCGCTCACCATACCAGTAGATGCCGCCAGCACTATCAATATGATTGAAAACTCGCTAATTTGCGATAAGTTGACGCCAGTTTTGAAGCTTGTCCTGCGAGTGTAGCCCAGTAGCCCTAACGATGTCATCACGACTAACGGCTTAAGTACCAAGACAATAATAGAAAGAATAAGCGCGGGTACTATAGCTGCCGCGATATTGTCGAAGTTTAAGTTTTCGCCCAAGCTAATAAAGAACAGTACCACGAAGAAATCACGCAGCGGCTTGAGTCGCGCACCTATCTGATGTGCATATGGCAAGTGCGCCAATGTAACACCCGCAAACAGCGCACCAATCTCGATCGAAAACCCGATAGCATTTACTGCAGATGCTACACCAAATCCCCACGCGAGCGCAAAGAGAAACAACAGCTCCTGTGACTTTGCTACAGATTTGAGTGCTTTTGGTAGCACTTTCGTGCCAAGCAATGCAAGTACGCCTATTACTACCACGCCCTTAAGTAGCAGTAGTCCTATCTCAACCGGACCAAGTGCTTCACCGGTGCTCGATGCAGCGACAAACAGCAATGCGAACGTCGCTATGATGTCGTCTATCAAAATAACACCGATAGCGATTTGTCCGTTTAATCGTGAGATTTCTTTTTTGTCACTCAGTACTTTGGCTATGATGATAGTACTGGAAAAGAACATAGCGAGCCCGAGTAGTATCGCCTCTTGCGTGGAGAACTGGAACGCAGTACCGACAAGGAAACCGATAGTACCCACCGTCATGAGTATTGCCGCGGCCGTGAGAAACACCGGGCTACCCAATTTCTTAATGACAGATACGCTAAGCTCAAGGCCGATGATGAACAGCAGCAGCGCAATGCCAATTTCGCTGAACGTCTGGAAAGAGTGTTTATCTTCGATGAGGTGCAGGAGGCTCGGACCTACCAGAATACCAGTCAGAATATGGCCTACGATTAGCGGCTGTTTAAGCCGACGCATCAGTAATGCCATAAGCGTCGCGACTACCAGTACAACTGATAATTGAGTAAACACATCCCCCATCTACTAGACTCCTTTTTGTTTGTGTTAGCGTGACATTAACACTATTGTAGCATACGTTTCGTCCTCGTTAGACTTGCTGATCGCGAAGTCGGACTCATCAGAACAATTTTAAATTGTTGACGTGTAGAGTACGTGGCGAAACACTTGTGACCGTGTTTCGCCGGAGGAAAATGGGGTCATGCATACTAGAAATACGTACACCTCAAGTAGCTGTTACAGAAGCGGGTGTCGTAGTACTTCACGGCGACATAACCAATGCGCGCGGCGGCGAAGACAGGTACACCAATAAAGACGAAAACCTGCAGCTCCGTAGTCGCAACGCGATGCGAAACAACCATTGCAAGCAGAAGAACTGCCATCATCACGAAAACTACGAGAAACAGTGCGGCATACGCCTGCTCTCGGATTTGCCGCTTTTCGATGTCCTCGCAGTGGCGATCAGGTGCATCATAGGGAACTGAAGCCAACTTTCGACGCCATCTTAGCGCAGCAATTGCGTGCGCAAGAAACGCAAAGAGCGACGCACCAGTCACCAGCACAATCGCACTCAGCATCAAGAATGTCAGGAAGTGCATTTTTCCTCCAGTACTCGTAGGTGCAAGTGACAGAATTGCCACTTGCTCGCTATACTTATACCATAAATTTGTACAAAAAAACACACCGCTCATATCGCGGTGTGTTTAATGTTAAATATAACCTGACTATTTGCTTCGCTTCTCGATGATTTCCTGTGCAACATTTGGCGGCACTTCTTCATACTGCGCAAGCTCCATAGTGCTCGCAGCACGACCTTGGCTCATTGAGCGAATATCTCCAGTGTAGCCGAACATGCTCGCTAGTGGTACGATTGCACGCACGAGCTTAGCGCCGCCCTGCAAATCTTCCATAGCTTCAATTCGCCCACGACGAGAGTTAAGGTCGCCGATAACGTCACCCATGAACTCTTCGGGTGTAGTCACCTCTACTTTCATGACAGGCTCCAGCAAGATTGGTTTTGCCTGCTTGATACCTTCACGTGTCGCCAATGCTCCCGCAAGCTTAAACGCCAATTCGCTTGAGTCGACATCGTGATAACTACCGTCATAGAGCGTCGCTTTAACGTCGACTACAGGATAACCTGCGATCACACCGCCGTCGAGCGTTTCTTTGATACCTTGCTCTACAGGCTTTCGATACTCTTGAGGAACCACTCCGCCCTTAATGAGGTCGGTAAACTCGAAGCCTTTGCCCGGTTCGTTTGGTTCAAACTCGATCCATACATCACCGTATTGACCACGACCACCTGACTGCTTGGCGTGCTTACCTTGCACCTTGGCAGTACCCTTGATTGATTCTCGGAACGCAACTTGCGGTTCACCGATATTTGCTTCAACGTTAAACTCACGTTTCATACGATCTATAAGGATGTCGAGGTGAAGCTCACCCATGCCCGACATAATTGTTTGGCCAGTTTCTTCGTCTGTATGTACGCGGAATGTTGGGTCTTCTTCGGCAAGACGGCCAAGTGCAATACCCATTTTTTCTTGGTCGGCCTTCGTCTTTGGCTCTACGGCAATTGCCACTGGAGGATCGGGGAAAGTGATACTCTCGAGTGCAATCGGCTTCGCAACTTCACAGAGGGTATGGCCGGTAAACGTGCTTTTGAGCCCTACGACAGCCGCGATATCGCCAGCGTGAATTTCGTCAATTTCCTCTCGCTTGTCCGCATGCATACGTACAATACGACCAACACGTTCTTTTTCGCCAGTCGTCGTATTAAGCACATAGCTACCAGCCTTGAGAGTACCTGAGTATACACGGACAAAGATAAGCTTGCCGACAAAAGGATCGGTTGCAATCTTGAATGCCAAACCAGCCATAGGCTCAGCAACAGCGGGTTTTCTACTTACTTCATCGCCAGTTTTTGGATTCACACCCCAGATAGCATCAACATCCAATGGACTCGGGAGATAGTCTGCCATGATGTCGAGTAATTTTTCTACGATAACGCCGCGACCATCACCACCTGAAACGAGGAAGAAATCTCCACCCAAGACGCGCTTACGCAGTGCGGCTTTGAGTTCATCAATAGAGATCGACTCTTCACCCTTCTCCAAGAATCGCTCAAACAGTTCATCATCTGCTTCAACTGCTGCTTCAACTAACAGGCTACGTGCGTGTGTTGCTTTTTCAAGCATGTCAGCAGGAATTTCGCCTTGCACCAACTCTTTGTCAGTGTAGTCTGAGTAGGTGTAAGCTTTCATATCCACTAGATCAACGACACCGTTGATATCTTTTTCGAAACCGATTGGCAAGTGCACAGGTAGTGCGTGTCGGCTGAGGCGATTGTGAATTGTCTCTAGTGACTTGTAGAAATCCCCACCGGTCTGGTTGATCTTGTTAATAAAGCAGATGCGAGGTACACCATACTTGTTCGCTTGGCGCCAGACAGTTTCAGACTGAGCTTCAACACCCATTTTACCGTCGAATACAGTGACTGCGCCGTCGAGCACACGCAAAGATCGCTCTACTTCAACCGTAAAGTCGATATGGCCCGGCGTATCAATAATGTTAATCTTGTGACCCTTCCAGAAACATGTCACTGCAGCAGAAGTGATCGTGATACCACGTTCTTTCTCTTGTGCCATCCAGTCAGTTGTCGCACCGTCACCTTCACCACGAACAACACCAATTTTATGCGTCAAGCCTGTTCGGTACAAAATACCTTCTGTGGTAGTTGTCTTGCCTGCGTCAATATGGGCGATAATACCGATGTTGCGGTAATCTTTTAGTGGGACATCTTTTTGCGCCATGGTGTGAGTGGTTCCTCTCGATTAAAAATTTTTGCCATAAAAAATAGCTCTTAGATACTATTATAACAGATCCTACGCTTAGATGCTATCGCGTGAGAGTGAATCCTCTGAGTGTTATCGACCTGAAGCCTCAATTTTAGAGGTGACTTAAAACTGCTTCGTTTCTCTACTCGCCTATGAGCAGCTTGAGCGCAACCACACCGATACCGATAAGAAGCTCAAGTAGGCTTATTATTAAAATCTTTTGTTTTGAAGCGTAGATCCTTCTCGACCCAACTACAGAAAATAAGAAAAGCGACAGTAGCAGCAAGATAATAGATATCGTTAAGGCTGTCTTGAGTGTCAAGATTTCCGTCATGCTCAAGGCGACCAGAATTAGTGGTGCCGCGGCGGGAGCCAGTAGACCAGAGGCGGCAAAAAGTATCTTGCGATATTTTTCAATAGGCATCCCCCTACCATGCACTGCGCGGTACGACATGCGATCCGACATGAGCGTTGCAAGCCACAACCCTACGACCGTGCCAGCTATACTGGCAATTACCCCAAGTGCGCTATGATACTGCACCGTATGCCACAGGGCAGCAAGTACGGCGAGTAACGTAATTGTAGAGTAAATACGCTCACGTGTGTTTTCAGCGAACTGCTCCCGAGCTTCAAGCGATAAACTTTCGAACTTTCTTTTTCGCGATTCCATGTCACTAAGTATATCAGCCGTAACATTATAGACGCCTTGGATTGTTTAACACCAACATGACGTATAATAGAAAGAATGTTAAAAGCCATGCGAAAACTCGACCGTCAATTCACTGCCGCCGTGCAGTCTCTGCCGCCTTCTACTCGCGGCTACTTTCGCCTTATGACACTGATCGGTCAACCAGTATTCGCACTGTTGTCTGCCGCAGTAATATCGTATTACGGAGAGTATACGGGTAACGTACAGCTGGTAGCGGCTGGAATTATTGTGGCTATTGCGTTACTGCTTGCAAGCGGATTAAAATACCTCCTACGACGTAAGCGACCGTTAACTGATTATGCAGCAGCTATGTTTTTCAAAACATACAGCTTCCCCAGCGGCCACGCTGCAGCCTCTACCTCTTGTTATGGGCTGGTGGTATATCTCCTCCTTGCGTCGGGAAGCATATTTGCAGTTACCGCAGGCATGATACTCATACCCGTCGTGCTTTCTATTGGTATTTCTCGCGTGTATCTAGGCGCTCATTTTCCTACCGATGTCATCGGAGGCTGGCTTCTAGGCGGCATAGGCCTTGCGCTCGCTATATGGGTATTGCACGCATGAACATAGTGCTTGTATATAATTCGCGCTCGGGTAGTGCGTTACCCCTTGGTGAGCTGACTCGAAAAATGAGTGCTCATAATATCACTATCGACCACGCCATAGACATCACTGAGAACTTTAAACAAGCTATCGCTCCACATATTCAAAGCGGAGCATATATTGCGGCTATCGGCGGTGACGGCACGCTGAGTTCAGTTGCACAAGAAGTATATGGCACTAAAGCAACCATGATACCTCTTCCTGGCGGCACGCTAAATCATTTCACTAAAGATCTCAACATTCCGCAAGATCTTGACGAAGCAATTGCCACGCTACACTCAAAAGATCCGCGCAAGGTTGACGTTGCAACCATCAACGAAACGGTATTTATCAACAATTCGAGTATAGGGCTGTACCCATCTACTGTGCATGAGCGAGAGCAAATCGAGAGCAAATATGGAAAATGGCCCTCAGCCGTGTATGCGTCGATTAAAGCATTTATTCGCTTCAAGCACTATGTGGTGACCATAGATGGAATAGAATATCGCACTCCGTTTGTATTTGTCGGCAACAACAATTACGACATCACAAACGCTGCACAAAGATCGTCTCTAGATGAAGGGGTGCTCTGTGTTCATATGATCACATCAGATTCTCGCCTTAGTCTCTTGAAAATCATTGCTTATGCTATCGTAGGCTCTATTCGCGATTCAGAGGATTTAACCTCACTGACCACCCGAAGTGTTACCATACACGCAAAAAAGACTCACCTTCGAGTATCTAGAGATGGTGAAGTTGCACGAGAACCCTCACCGCTACGTTACAAAAGTCAGCCCGCAAGCCTGCGGATACTTGGCTGAACAAATAGTATAGGACGTTCCAATATAGACTCAAACTTTGCTATACTGCTTATGGTAGTAATCATAATGAGAGCAAAAGGAGTAAATATGAAGAGATTGAAATTAATGATAACTTCTGTATTCGCACTGGCGTTTATTGGAGCAGTTTCGATAGCCCCAGCGTCTAGTGCATTAGAAGGCAAAGCGTACATAGGCGGCGGGTCTGGCATTAAGTTCGGCGCAGGTACCAACGGTGCATGTACGCTTACAACAATAGGAAACGATAATAACGGGGACCTAGTAGGTATAACAGCAGGACATTGCCCCGATGCTGCAAAGAACATATACAACGACCCTAATTATGCAAACGTTACTGGCGAAAACGACCCAGATGCCGGTGTAATTGGCGAAGTTGTCTATTATAAGTTCTCCGGTGGATTCGCAAACTATAACGATCCAGCAAATCGTGACTATGCGGTAATCAAGTTCGACAAAACGAAAGTTGTACCCCTTAAGACAGTTGGCCGGACCACTATCTATGGTATAGCGACAAAAACACCATCATGGATGTCAAACGTATGTAAAGAAGGTCGCTCATCTGCACAAACTTGCGGTATCGTTACCGGTGCAAATCAATATGTTGTTAAGAGCTTCGCCTACGCCATCACTGGCGACTCCGGCGGACCACTCGTGAACGCATCCGATGGAAAACTTGTCGGGTATGTTCAGGGTTCAGAAGGTATTCCATACTTGTCTGCAACAAAATCTTTGGCAATACAGCCAGTACTCTCTGACATTAACTCTCGCGCTGGCGTTGGCGCAGGATTTGTGCCAGTTCAGTAGAAAGCAATAATCTACTCATACGAGTGCAGCCCCTTAGTTTATCGGGGGCTGTTTTGCTATGTGCGGACTATTCAGTTACTAGTAAAACATAGTTACAGCCAATAAAAATAACACGGCCAATGACCGTGTTATTTTTATATACTCTACACGTAGTACTATGTGCGGGCAAAATGTGCAAACGCTCGGTTTGCCTCTGCCATCTTGTGAGTATCTTCTTTCTTCTTGTATGCGGCACCAGCTTCGTTATGCGCATCGATAATCTCGAGGGCTAAACGTTTGCTATACGGCATGCTTTTGCGAGCACGGGCGCTCTGTACAAGCCAGCTGAACGAGTAGTGCAGTTGGCGGTGACCCGCAACAGGGAAAGGAATTTGGTAGTTAGCACCACCGACACGGCGCGATTTAACTTCAAAGTTCGGGCTCACATTTTTGAGTGCTTTTTCAAACACTGCAAGCGGGTCTTCGCTTTTTAGTTCTTTAGCCGCCTGTTCAAGTGCAGCATATACTGCGCGCTCAGCAATAAGCTTCTTGCCGTCAAGCATAGATTTATTGATAAGACGCTGTACAAGCACAGACTGATACTTACGATCTGGTTTGAGATCGCGCTGGAGTTTACGAGTAACTTTACGTGGCATTACTTTTTATCCTCCTTTTTAGCGCCGTACTTTGAACGACCTTGCGCACGTTTTGCAACACCTTGAAGGTCGAGCGCACCGCGGACAATGTGGTAACGCACACCTGGAAGGTCTGGTACACGACCGCCGCGTACAAGCACAACAGCGTGCTCTTGTAGGTTGTGACCTTCGCCACCAATGTACGCCCATACTTCTTGGTTGTTAGTCAAGCGAACGCGAGCAACTTTACGAAGCGCTGAGTTTGGCTTTTTTGGTGTCTTAGTAGTAACGCGAATACATACACCACGTTTGAGTGGCGCATCTTGGTCATAGTAGCGAACTTTGAGGGCATTGTGAATGCGACCCAAAGCAGGTGACTTCGACTTCTTGTTCGCAGTTTTGCGCGGTTTGCGCACTAACTGGTTAATTGTCGGCATAAATTCTCCTTAATAATTATATATTGGCGTCAAGGTATCGACGCATTTTACGACTTGGATTCAGCATCTCCGCCTCGTGTCATACTATTTAGCATTTATCTGGTGTGTACACATTCAAGTCACCGAATAATCTAAATAGAGGAAACTCAAGTGGTAGTATAGCAAAAATCCAGCTTCAATACAAGTTTAGACATGTTACTACTTTTTATGCTGACGACTGAATTTGCGTACGACAATGAGAAATAACGCCACTGCAGCAGCTGTGGCCACAATCGCGAGTAGATCTCGGTTCTTTACCACTCCGTCGGATAAATAGCGCATAAACCCTGTGTTTGGGGCCTGCAGCTCACTGCGGTCACTTGTGTCAACCACGATAGGCCGGGGCTCTTGAGGCTCCATGGGTGTCGGATTTTCATCGATTGGCTCAGGGTTGAGTAACTCCTCGCACTCTTCTGGCGTCAAAATACTCCGCGTTTCTACTCCGTCGTTTACCGTCTCGCGCACGCACTCTCGTGGAGATACATACTGATTTAATCGCGCAGAGCGAGCGTTCGCACTTTCGGGCACCGACGCAAGCGCAAACATACTCGCGATGCAGCTCAGCGCTAGTATGAATGATGGCATCCTCATGACGCCACCACCGTGGCAGTCACATCTAGTACATATGCGCCAGTTGGAGTGACAGTGGGGATCATCTGACTCAGCCCTACGCTCGTCAGATCCCAACTACAGTACATTTGTGCTGCAGATGAGGCAGATAGTAATGTAATGGCATCGATTACACCCTGTGAGTACGCAGCATTAGTGCCCTTGGTTATGCCGGTAGTCGCGCAACCGATACTTGAGCCAAGCGCAGAGGCGGCAGGCTTAACCGTCAACTGCCCCCCTTTGTTGTCGGCATCACCACCATCGCTACAGCCAGCGGGCGTACCATTGGGGTCGTTAAAATCGTACTGATCTCCCCCACCCGAAGCCCACAAGCCTGTTGCCCCTAGTGTTGGCGCAGCACTGAGAGACCAGCCGTTTACGGCTGTACCATTTGTAATTTGTATTTTTTGGCTTGCCGAACCAAATACAGCATTCGATTGCTGACATTGTCCATTAAGCGTAAGTATACTAAATTGAATCACAGGACTTGCGATACTTACGTTCGAACTGTTAACGATATCGACACCTAATGGAGCTGGCACAGTAGTTACCTCGGCAGATGCAAGTAAGGTGCTAGACTCGGTCAGCGTCGCACTTGGTGCCAACTTAAAACAGTAAGTGCCTCCGAGATTAGCAGCGTCTTCTTGCAAAGAAAAGTCCCATCCAGCAAGCTTACCAGCGGTCACGTTTGTCACAGTCGTCGCATCATTTGACTCACGGTAAGTTTGGGGCGCACCGTTCGCATTAAGGTCGTCGCCTCCTGGAAACGTGATCGTCGCATTATTCGCTACGCTCGGATTATCGTAAAAGCGAATTCCCGGAGAGCTTGCAGACACATCAGACCAGCCAGTTTGGGCGGTACATGATGCGGCTGTTTTTTTAGCATATTGCAACTTTAGAGAGCCGTATCCTGCGCTCCACAAATCGTTATGAGTATTGCTCACTGCCATGCGAAGCCGAAACTTTTCTGCACGTGTCGACAACGATGCAGGAGTGTCGTAGTTTGCTAGTGGAGTGCCGGGTGTTGCGGAACTGGAGTCGGCATAGACTCTGTATTTTGTCGTGGAAATATTTGGTGTTGCGTCGTAGGTTACGGTCATGTAGGCGCGGAACAACTTTATCAAATCCGCAGAACCAGCCGTTTGTCTGCCAAGATACATCTGCATACCCTGTATGTCTGCGAGTGACCAACGGCTCCCGCCCGATGTGCTGTAAGCAATCGAACGCCACTCCGTCGGCTCTGATGTGAATATTAACCCACAGCCAGACGTAAACACCGAATCACCAAATGGCGACGTGGGAGCAGAGATTGTACCGACCACACTTCCTCCTATGTACGCACCTAGTGTGATTTTGTCGTCTGGATTCAAGAACCCATCCTTGTGCATTTTCGCCAATGCATTCACCTGGATAGACGTTGCCCCCTGCCCTACATTTACTGGGTTATCTAGCCCATATAGATAACCCCATGTCCCCGACTGGCCGCATAAGTACTTCGTGCTGTCGGGTGGCGTATCGGTTAGTCTCAGTATGGCGTATTGCGTAGGGTCCGGAAGAGACGATACCCAGCTTGTCGTCTGCGAACCAGTAAGATTGGTAGGGTCTGTATTTGGATATAAAACCATGGTTGAACCATGCACGGTGGATGAGCCCAAAAACACAGCAACGAATGTGCCGAACACTACCATCACTAGATATCTAAACGCAGATGACATCACCCTACCCTAATTCTTTCTAGGAATGCGGATTTTTGTTCCTTCGACTAAGACGTACGGTGCCTTGATGCTATTTACCTTGGCTAATTTCTGCCAGCTTTCACCCCGTGACTCAGCTAGACTTTGAATCGTTTCACCTTGCTTCACCGTATGTTGCTGCCAGCTCTTCAAGGCATTGTTCTTGTCACGTTGCCTAATCCACAGATATAACACGCAAGTCAAAATTATTGCCAACATGCCGAAATAAATCGCTGTCGCAAGTGGCGCTGGAGATATGAAAACATACTTATCTTTCGCATACTTCTTGACCATATCGCTCGAAACTGCATTGCCAAGGCTACCAGCCGCCTTATCATAAGAAATGGAGGCACTTATCCTGTACCAGCCGCCCCAGAACGGTAACGCATCGTTACTGAAAATCACGTCGTATGTGCTATCTGCAAGCACTGGGTATGTTCCTTTGTTGCTATACAGGTCGGTGCCGGCAAGAGATTTCAGCGCAATTATCGAAGTAGTGTCTGCCGATACATTTCCCGTATTCTCAAGGCTTAGTGTATAGTCTTGTCTCCCACCTTGCTTTGATGTCACTGAGAAATCGGTGATATCTACCTGTTTTTTGAGGTCGCCCGGCACTGTCACGGCAACGCGAACTGCTGAACGTGTTCGTATACGTACATTACCCTCTACTTCTCCTTCGTCACCTTTCGGCTCAAACGCTAGACATCCGTTGTATTCGCCAACATCCACTCTACTTGGCATCGTGATTATAAACGGCACTTCACGATCGGTACCCGGCTGGAGGGTGACTTCACTTTTCGCAAGCTTTATCCACGAACCAACACCATCGAGGTCTTCGACTTTTTGCTCACACGAGAACGCACCCGTGTTCGTTATTACCGCGTCTGTCGGGTATATCGAGATTGTCTGCACTCTGTCCGTATTGTTTGTCACTAGCACGGCGTCTTCTTTTGTGTTTTCTAATTGCAATACAACCTACGTAGCTGCAACAGTCTGAGTTAGATCTATAACATACGTACCAGCCGGAGTTGAAGCAGGAATCTTTTGACTCACTCCAATACCCGTCAAGTAGCCGCTCCAGATGTCTTGGGAAGATGCATCTGCGGTCATGAGCGTAATGCTATTGGTGGTTCCATTGACGAACGAGGCTTGTGCACCTTTCGTCACTCCTGTTGCTGTTGATGAGCCGTCGAGCCCTAATGTTGCTGCCACAGGATTGAGTGTCATCTGGCCACTAGTACAGCCAGTACCGGCTGCAGTGTTATAGCTATATTGGTTGCCGCCCGATACCCATTGTGCCGATGCGCCACCGGTTGCTGCAATCGCTAGTGTCCACCCTGCGTTTGCACCGCCTGGATTATTGACAGCGACACGCTGCGTGCTACTGCCATACGTACCAGTGATAGTTTGACAGGTGGTCTGGATGCTCGTTGCCGCCATATTAAATGACGGAGACGTGACAGGTGTGCCACCAGCATCAATAATGTCTGTACTTAGTACTCCAGCGTTAATTGTTTGGTTGAGCCTCCCCTGAGGCGAAGCACCGACGATAGCCGGCACTAGCGACAGCAGTAACGCCGTTAACACAATAAGTGCGTTTTTCCTATTCATCCCTAAATTTCCCTCTCGTTTGCTTATACCAATATTAGCATAACTACCATCAAAAATCTACAACAAAAAATGCCCCAGTTATGAGGCATCCTTTGTATGTAACGTCGAGACTAGAACTCTTCGAGAGTAATCTCTTGAGGTATCTCTTCTGCTTTTATGGCGCCGGTACCTACAGGAATTTTGCGACCGATGATCACGTTTTCCTTAAGGCCGTGCAGGTGGTCTGCTCGACCGCTAGTCGCAGCACTAATAAGCACTCGAGTTGTATCTTGGAACGATGCGGCAGAAAGCCAGCTGTCAGACCAGATTGAAACCTTTGTGATACCCAGAAGCAACTGCGTATAGCCAACGAGCTCTTTGCCTGCGCTCGAAAGACGCGCGTTTTCTTCTACAACTGCCATCTTCGATACGATGTCACCTGTTACAAAGGCGCTATCGCCTGGATCTTCGATCTGTACTCGTGAGAACATCTGTCGTACGATGATCTCGAGGTGCTTGTCGGCAACATTTTCGCCCTGGCTTGCGAAGATACGCAGCACTTCGTTGACGATGTAGCGTTGTGCGGCTTCCGTGCCCTTAAGTCGCATCAAATCATGCAGATTCAATGAACCGATAGTCAGACGTGCGCCTGCTTCAATGACATCGTTCGCCTTTACGACGAGCTGCGAAGTACCTGGTATTTCATAGCGAGTCGGTGCACTAGCATTTGCTGCAATGATGATCATATCATCAGTTGCTTCTATCACTCCGTCAAACGGTGCGATAAGCGGTGCAGTACCTTCTTCGCCAGTAGCGATGACGTCACCAACCTTCACATTACTTCCCTCTTTGACAACAACCTTGCGGCCATCGAGTGCAATCTTTTCCACCTTACCAGATTCTGGAGTAACTTGGACGATATACTTCTTACCGTCTTCCCAGATGTCGACAAGTCCAGCTACTTCGCTGATATGAGCCTGACCCTTTGGAGATCGAGCTTCAAACAACTCTTCAACACGAGGGAGACCCTGCGTGATGTCGCTACCTGCTACACCGGAGCTGTGGAATGTGTTCAATGTAAGCTGCGTACCTGGCTCACCGACAGACTGTGCGGCAATAACACCGACAGGCTGCGCGTTATCCACAAGTTGACCTGTTGCCATGTCAACACCATAGCTTTTACGTGGAATACCCTTGAGATTATTGCTCGAGAGCACACTTTGGATTTTGACTTCAGTAACATCCGCATCAGCGTCGATTGCTGCTGCAATCTCACGAGTAATGAGTTGGTCGGCTTCAATATGACCCGGCACAGCCTCAGCCGAGAAGCGGCCGGCGAGACGATTTCCGAATTCAATCATCGTTTCGTCTGTCTCTGCACGGTAGATGGCGTAGCCTTTGTCATCACCAGCTTCATCTTCTACAGTAAAGACATCTTGGCTTACATCGACAAGACGGCGAGTCAGGTAACCTGAGTCAGCTGTCTTGAGCGCTGTATCGATCAAACCTTTACGTGCACCTCGTGTCGCCACGAATGCTTCGAGGCTCGAAAGACCCTTCTTAAAGTTCGAACGAATAGGTAGCTCAATCTCTCGGTTTGTCGCGTCTACCTGAATACCAATCATAGCGCTTGCTAGCTTGACGTTCGAGATAGTACCACGAGCTGCCGAGTTCACCATGGTCGAGATACTCGTATCCATGTTCTTGAGCTCTTTTCGCAGCAAGTCTTCTACCTTGCCGTCAACTTGTCGCCAAGTACTGACGGTCAATGTGTAGCGCTCATCATCTGTAATAAGACCTTGGTCGTACTGTTCAGATATGAGGGCTGACTTTGCGTCGCCTTCAGCGATGAACTCGTTGATTTCATCGAACGAAATGTAGTCATCTTTACCGGTTGAGATCGCAGCTACTGTTGCAAAGCGGAACGCAAGACCTTTCATGCGGTCAGCAGTGTGCGCTGTCTCTACTGCACCAAACTGCTCAAAGATCTGTGCAAGCACTTTCTTGAGTTGCTTCTTATCCTGAGGCGCCTCTTCATACGGGAATGTTGCCGGCAGAATTTCGTTGAAGAACACGCGTCCAAGCGTCGTGTCACGAATCTCACCCTTTGCAAACACTCGAATAGGAGTTTGCAGCTGAATGATCTTGTTATCATAGGCCATTTCAGCTTCATAGACAGAGCTATATGCTTTACGTGCTTTTGTCTGAGCGGATGGTTTTGCGTATGTCAGGTAGTAGTTACCGAGCACAATATCTTGGTTGATATTGAGTACGGGGCTACCGTCAGCAGGCTTAAGCAGGTTGTTTGTAGCACTCATGAGTTCACGTGCTTCACGCTGCGCGTCATCTGAGAGTGGCAAGTGCACAGCCATCTGGTCACCGTCGTAGTCAGCGTTGAAACCGTTAGCAACGAGTGGGTGCAGCTGAATAGCCTTACCTTCTACGAGTTTAGGCTGGAACGCTTGGATTGATAGTCGGTGAAGTGATGGTGCACGGTTGAGTAGTACATACTTTCCATCGATTACTGCGTCAAGCGCATCCCATACTACAGATTCTCCACCTTCGATAAGGCGAGTAGCTGAACGGATGTTATGTGCGTGCTCGTTGCGAAGCAGCCAGCTGATAACAAACGGCTTGAATAGCTCAAGGGCCATTTGCTTCGGTAGACCACATTGATCGATTTTGAGCTTAGGTCCCACGACAATAACCGAGCGACCAGAATAGTCAACACGCTTACCAAGCAAGTTCTGGCGGAAACGACCCTGCTTACCCTTAAGCATGTCGCTCAGAGATTTCAGACGTCGTCGGCCACCGGTTGCGTTTACCGCACGGCCACCGCGAGCTGCAGAGTTATCTATGAGTGCGTCAACCGCTTCTTGTAGCATACGCATCTCATTGCGACGAATCACTTCGGGTGCATTGAGGTCGAGTAGCTTTTTCAGGCGGTTGTTACGGTTAATAACACGACGATACAGGTCGTTAAGATCGCTTGTCGCAAAACGTCCACCCGTAAGCTGCACCATAGGACGAAGGTCCGGCGGGATTACAGGCAATACGCTAAGCGCAAGGCTGTTCGGCTTAATACCAGCAGCATACATGCTCTCAAGCACCTTGAGACGCTTGAGAAGTTTCTTTTCACGCTGACCTTTTGCCGACTCAACTTCTTCTGAAAGTTCACGGATAAGCACTGGCAAATCGATTTCATCGAGTAGTCGCTTAATAGCCGTGCCGCCCATACCAACTTCACTGATATCTTCGTACTCTTCTGGCAAGTTTCGATAATCAGTTTCGTTAATAAGCGCATTCTTGACTAGGCTATCGAGCTGAGCCTTGCGGATAGTGTAGCTTTCGTTCAATTCTTCAACTTCACGGCTTTGTGCTTCGGCAAGAGCCTTAACATCTGCACCTTCGGCTTCTGCTTCTCGTTCGTAACGAATCTTGATAGCTGCACGACCGGCTTCGGTCTCAGCTTCAAGGTCTGCGAGGAATTGATCGCGCTTTTCAACGTCAACGCTCAAAATGACATAGTTTGCGAAGTAGGCAACTCGCTCAATGTTACGCACGGTCATGCCGAGCAATAGGCTCATTGCGCTTGGTGTGCCGCGCATAAACCAGATGTGTGCTACTGGAGCAGCAAGTTCGATATGACCCATGCGCTCACGTCGAACAATCGATTTTGTGACAAGCTCACCATTTTTGTCGATAGCTGCTTCACGGGAGCGAACACCCTTGAGCTTACTATCGTGTGGGTTTATGTCTTTGACTGGACCGAAAATTCGCTCACAGAACAAGCCATCTCGCTCAGGTTTTTGAGTACGATAGTTGATCGTCTCAGGTTTCGTCACTTCACCGTGACTCCATTTGCGAATGTCTTCTGGACTCGCAACTGCGAGGCGCACCGCGTCGAAATCTGCGATGCCTGTGCCAGGAACTACTCGTGACATATTACGCCTCCTCCTTATTTTTCGCTTCTTCAGCTGCTTCTAATTCATCTTCATCTTCACCAAGTTCTTCAAGAGAGATACTGCCATCTTCAAGGTCGCCTTCAATAGTCACTTCTGCCACATCTATGACAGTCTCTGTTACGGTTTCCGCAGGAAGTGCGGCTGCAATCACATGCTCTGCATCAATTTCTTCATCGTCATCGAGCAAGTCAACACGCAGACCAAGTCCTTGTAGCTCTTTTACGAGTACGTTAAAGCTTTCTGGTAGTTTCGGACCGACAATTGCTTCGTCTTTGATGATTGACTCATATGCCTTTGCTCGTCCGTACACATCGTCTGACTTAATAGTAAGCATCTCCTGAAGCGTTGTAGCTGCGCCATACGCTTCAAGTGCCCAAACCTCCATCTCACCAAATCGCTGTCCACCATTTTGCGCTTTACCGCCGAGTGGCTGCTGCGTCACCATAGTGTATGGACCTGTTGAGCGAGCGTGAATCTTGTCACTCACCATGTGGTGAAGTTTGATGATGTGCATGATACCAACTGTCGTGCGCTCTTCGAAGTAATCGCCACTACGACCGTCGATCAACTGAACCTTACCATCTCGGGCAAAACCAGCTTTCTCGAGCTCATCGGAAATCTTTTCATCACTCACACCGTTAAACGGTGGCGTTGCTACTTTGTAGCCAAGCGCATGCGCTGCCATACCAAGATGCGTCTCGAACAGCTGTCCGATGTTCATACGGCTTGGGACACCGAGTGGGTTCAAGATGATATCAAGCGGCGTACCGTCTTCCATAAACGGCATATCTTCTACAGGCAGAATACGTGCGACAACGCCCTTGTTACCGTGACGTCCCGCAAGCTTGTCGCCCACAGAGATTTTACGAGTTTGTGCAACAAATATTTGAATCTGTTTGAGTACGCCAGCTTTAAGCTCATGGCCGTCTTCACGGGTGAAAATTTTAACACCGACAACTTTTCCGCCGCCAGCATTGCTCATTCGCTGCGATGTATCACGAACATCCTTGGCCTTTTCGCCAAAGATTGCACGAAGGAGTCGCTCTTCTGAGCTAAGCTCTTGCTCACCTTTTGGTGTAATCTTACCAACGAGCACGTCGCCAGCTTTAACTTCTGCACCAACCTGTACAATGCCTAGCTCATCGAGATGTCGTAGGCTATACTCAGATACATTTGGAATATCGCGAGTTGTCTGCTCGTTGCCGAGTTTCGTTTCGCGAACTTCTACCATGTAATCTTTAATATTGATGCTGGTTAGTTCGTCGTCTTGCACCAAACGGTTAGAAATAATGATCGCGTCGTCCATGTTGTATCCACCCCATGGCATAAATGCCACGCGTAGGTCACGACCAAGTGCAATTTCTCCGTCAGCGATAGACGCACCTTCTATAAGGATATCGCCTTCGCTCACCTTGTCGCCGCGAGACACGCGAACCTTTTGGTTGATCGAACGATCGTCGTTACTCTTCTGGAAGTGGATCAATTCGTAGCTTTTCACGCCGTCTTTGTACTTTACTTCAACAATATCGCCATCGGCACGAGTCACTTCACCTGTACCTTCAGCAGTGACAAGTTGACTCGAGTTGCGCGCAATCGTCGCTTCGATACCTGTACCGACAGTGGCAGACTCAGGGGTAATAAGTGGTACAGCCTGGCGTTGCATGTTCGAACCAGTTAGTGAGCGGTCGATACGGTTTTTCTCGATAAAAGGTACGAGGCTAGCTGTCGAACCAAGAATCTGCTTATGCGCAGCGTCCATATACGTCACTTCTGTTGCGTCAATTTGACCTGGCTTTAGGTCAATACGAGCAGATACGCGCTCGTCGATAAAGTGACCTTTTTCATCAATTTCTGCACCCGCGTCAGCGATAACTTCGCCGCGCTCTTGTGCAGCACCGAGATACACAACTTCATCGGTTACCTTGCCGTCTTTTACCTTGAGGTACGGTGTTTCGATGAAACCATACTCATTTACACGAGCATATGCAGCAAGGTTGAGTACGAGTCCGATGTTTGCACCCTCTGGTGTTTCTACCGAGCAAAGTCGTCCGTAGTGCGTCGGGTGAGCGTCTCGCACGTCGAAGCCTGCACGCTCACGGCTGAGTCCACCAGGTCCCATTGAGCTAAGGCGTCGTTTGTGACTAAGCTCGGCAAGTGGGTTAACTTCGTCCATAAGCTGTGAAAGCTGCGAACTCGCGAAGAACTCACGAACCGCTGCAACAACCGGACGTGCGTTAATGAGCTGGCTTGGGCTCACATTTTCGATATCACTCATGCTCATGCGGTCCATAGCATTTCGCTGCATTCGTAGCATACCAACTCGGAACTGACGAGCGACAAGCTCACCAACCAAGTTGACGCGACGATTCGAAAGTGCATCGATATCATCCGCAGGTTCCTGTGTATTGTTGAGACGAATAATTTCCTTGATAATAGCAATCAAGTCAGTCATCTGGAACACACGGTTCTCGGTAGTGTTAGGCAAGTCTACACCCAATCGTTGATTGAGTTTATAGCGACCGACTCGGCTGTAGTCGAAGCGCTTGAAGTCGTAGAACATTCGTTCAATCATGCTGCGAGCGTTCTCTACTGTTGCAAGGTCACCCGGTCGTAGGCGTCGGTACACTTCAATAAGCGCCTCGTTGCTTCCACGAGTGGTATCTTTTTCGAGGGTTGCATCGATGTACTTCACGTCGCCAGTGTCAACATCAGCAAATAATGCCTTGAGTTCACTTGATTTACCGTGGCCAAGTGCGCGCAGTAGCGTAGTTATAGGGAGCTTTCGGCGACGATCGATCTTTACGAAAATCGCACCGTTTGAAGCAGTCTCGAATTCAAGCCATGCACCGCGACCTGGAATAAGTTTCGCGCCGTAGTTGTTGTGGCCAGCTACTGCATCGGCAGTAAAAAATACACCCGAACTACGAATAAGTTGAGAAACAACCACACGCTCGGTACCGTTAATCACAAACGTACCACGCTCAGTCATCCAGGGGTAGTCGCCCAAGTAGATTTCTTGCTCTTTTACTTCGCCGGTAACTTTATTAGTCAGCTCAACGTTTGCCTGAAGCGGCGCATCAAACGTAACATTGTTTTCTTTTGCATATCGCTCTGTGATCTTTGGATCTTGAAACGCATATTCTTTAAAACGAAGTTCCAGTTTTTGACCAGTATAATCTTCAATTGGGTTTAGTTCCGCAAAAATCTCGCCCAAACCAGTTTCGACGAACTCTCTCCAAGAGCTCTTCTGGTGTGCAATGAGATCAGGGATAGGGAGTGCGGTATCATCGGCGGTGAAAAACACACGCTTGCCCGCACTAGGTGACGTTTTTGTCATCTATCGCTCCTCGCAGTTAGTTATGTTTAGTGATTCGAATCGGCCTCGAAGATTCTTTCTCTCGGTTTGTTTATCGCTGCCAACCTCTAAACACAACTAACCGGAGTTACACTACTTCTTGTCTACCATTATGCACAGAGTACACGGATAATTCAAGTGATTAAACCGATATTTCACACATTACATTCAGTATAGGTGCATTTATACGCTATAATGAGGGGTTATGGACAACCCACCACGCAACGAAGCAAGCAATGCACTCCTCAATAGGCTGCGCGCAGCTGTACTTGGTGCCAACGATGGCATCGTCAGCACATCTGCAGTCGTCATGGGCGTAGCCGGTGCTACACCGGACAATAGCGCTATAGCTACCGCAGGTTTTGCCGCACTTGTCGCTGGTGCTCTTTCTATGGCCGTTGGAGAATATGTATCTGTTAGCAGCCAAAGTGATACGGAGAAAGCATTTATCGCCCGCGAGAAAAAACTTCTTAAAGACGACCCTAGCGCAGAAAAGCGTCAGCTCTCCGCCTACTATGAGTCTTTGGGCGTAACCCCTGCCACGGCAAAAAAAGTTTCTCAAGACTTAACAGAGTCGAACGCATTGCAGGCACACCTGCAAATGCACTTCGGCATAGACGAAGATGATCTCAATAGCCCTAGTCAAGCCGCTGCTGCATCGCTACTCGCCTTTACAGCTGGAGGCCTCGTACCATTTCTCGCAGTGCTCTTTGCACCGGATAGCGCCAAACTACAGGCGACCTTTGTGGCGGTACTTATCGCACTTGTAGCAACTGGCTACTTTAGTGCAAAAGTTGGTAATGCCAGCAAAACCCGCGCTATACTCCGCGTCGTTATTGGTGGCGCACTTGCCATGCTGTTCACCTACGGTATCGGTTCGCTCTTTGGTGCTAATTTCTAATATTGCATAAAATACATTTTCTTGTATAATAATCGCATGACCGAAAGTTCGCGCGTAGAGTATGTAGATTTTCGCCCAGAAGCAAGAGGAGCATGGTTGCTAATACGCCGATTCGAGGCTACGTTTGGCGAGCGAATCAATCGTATTATCGCTCGCCAAGATAACGTGAGTCTTGGGCTGTGTGATGCACTAAGTGTAGAGAGCGTGAACTGGATAATGGACTGTCACGAGGATGCGCGCGACACGTTTCTAGAGCTTGAAGACTTACTTATGGAGCACGAAGACATTGCAGCTAAGCAAGACAACCCCTCAAGTGCTGAAGTGATCCATTTTCCCACAACAGTCTCAGAGACTGTCACCAACCCGATTGGTGTCGTCGACTGCGAAATGCTAGCAAAGCTTTCACTTGTTACGCGTTTGAAATAACCTCATCAATAATACCGTATTTTTGCGCCTCGTCGGCACTCATCCAAAAATCTCGATCGACATCTTTTTCAATTTTACTTATTTTTTGACCGGTGTTTTTCGCTAAAATCTCATTGAGCATTTTCTTGAGATAGATACCCTCACGAAGGGTGATCTCTTGATCGGTAATCTTTCCTTGCGTACCGCTGGAGGGCTGATGAATCATAATACGACTACTTGGTAGCGCAACACGCTTACCTTTGGTGCCACTGCTGAGTAAAAACGCGCCCATACTTGCCTGCAAGCCTATGCCAATAGTCTGCACATCTGGCTTGATATATTGAATCGTATCGTAGATAGCAAGGCCATCGTACACACTACCTCCAGGGCTATTGATATATAGCTTGATGTCTTTGTCGGGATCAGTATAAGCCAAGTGAAGCAACTGAGCGACGACCAAGTTAGCTGTATGTTCATTGACATCTTCACCAAGGAAAATAACACGTTCGTTGAGCAAACGCGAGTAGATGTCAAATGCGCGCTCACCGTCAGAAGTTTTTTCTATAACTGTGGGAACCAAATAGTTTGTAGGCTTGTTCATATATCCAGTGTACATAAAAACTAGCACTCGAGTCAAGTGAGTGCTAGTTTATGTGTTATACCAGGTTGCACTCTCGGCCCGAGTAGCGCAACCGTTTCAACCCAAAGGTGATACCCTCAGGAGTGCCGCCATCACACGAGCAGCGCGCG